>ENA-OPDT01000747-OPDT01000747.1-human-gut-metagenome-genome-assembly--contig:-NODE-747-length-11321-cov-1.271525_pt1 | contig 11321 bp, 16 predicted proteins | sample MGYA00241627_ERZ501517 | MGnify/ENA primary metagenome ERZ501517 (study PRJEB25962, sample SAMEA2042435) | human gut metagenome | biome: human gut; feature: human-associated habitat; material: faeces... | reverse complement strand
CCGGACGACGGACTGGAAGATTACATTCGCCAGGTCGGACACCTGCCGGAGAGAACAACGGACGACAGGACGATAGACCAGCGGCGTAAGCAACAGGCGGAGCAGAACCAGCCACCGGAGCCTGAGACAGCCGCAGGAAGCGATGGAAACGACGAAGGTGAAGAAATCCCCGACAATGTGGCGGAAGCCGCTAAAAGGCGATTAGGAAGGAGCGGTGCAAATGGCAATAAGGTTCATACGGCCAAAGCGAATACGCAAGGCAAAGACACCGGGCAGTCAAGAAGTCCTACGCAGACTTGAAGAGTACCTGCAGAACGAATGTGACGAACCGGTTGAAATCCTATGCGGGTTTTGGCAGGATCAGCAGGATGCCATCACGTACCAGGAACTCCGAAAGGCAGTAGCAGACGGAAGCCTCAGCAAAGAGACATTAGAGGCTTGGCAACGGGATTACTCAGTGCTTGTTGCCGAGAGATTACAGTCAATGTGGACGCAGGCAATGGCAGCGGGACCAACCGGGCAACCAATCCTGGACGGTCTCGCTTTTGAGTTTAACACTCAGACACCTGGCGTTCTCGACTGGATCAGTGAAAGAGGAGCTGAGTTTGTTACCCGATGCACAGAAGAACAGAAGGACGCAATAGCGGCACTCCTGGAAAAGAAAATGAGAGAGAGCCATACAGTAGATGAACTGGCAAGGCTCATTCGTCCATGCATCGGTCTGACAGAGGGTGACGCAAGAGCAAACGCCAGGTATTATGACAATATCGTAGCTACGATGCGAAAAGAGCATCCGAGAATGAAGATTGAGAGCATCCGCCGGAAGGCATTGGACGCTTCTCAGAAATATGCAGAGAAACAGCACCGGGCCAGGGCATTCACAATCGCTCAGACCGAGAGTGCTTTTGCTTATAACCGTGGAGCCGATGAAGGCATGCGCCAGGCACAGGGCGAAGGGTATCTTGGAACGATGGTAAAGAGATGGAGTACATCCGGAGACGATTCGGTGTGCGACATCTGCAATGCGCTGGAAGGTACTGAGGTAGATATGGACTCCGACTTTGATTTCAAAGGAAAGGTTCTGTTTGCAGGACAACATATGTTACCACCTGCACACCCGAGATGCGCCTGCGCTATCGAGTATATCGAAGTGGCTGCACCAAGAGGAAGGAAGTGAGAAAGTGAAGAAGTTCTCTGATTTCATCAAGAAGTCTGCAGAACCGCAGAAGAAAGAGCCTGCCAGCAATGTGATTAAAGGCAGGTTTAAGATTGCCAAGTCCGACGACGACAAGCACCTGGCATTTGGCTGGGCGAATGTGGCTATCCGTGCTGACGGAGAAGAGATTGAGGACTGGCAGGAGGACATCATTGAGCCGGAAGAACTGGAAAACGCAGCATACCAGTATGTGTTACTCTATCGTGAAGGCGGAGAAATGCACGAAAGAGGCGGAGCTGCAGTCCTGGTTGAATCCGTGGTATTCACGGAAGAGAAAATGCAGGCAATGGGAATCCCGGCAGGCACTCTTCCGATTGGTTGGTGGATCGGCTTCAAAGTAACCGACGAGGATGTATGGGAAAAGGTTAAGGACGGCACATATCCGATGTTCTCAATCGAAGGAGAAGCCGAGAGAGTCGAAGTAGAAGATGAAAACACCTTGTAAAAATGGGGCGTATTGAGTTTTTCAGCAGTCTTAACCTTATAATTCCACATACGAGAGTGTAATAAGGGCATAGGTAGTTCACATTATGGAGACAAATCTAAGCAAAAAGAACAAATTGATAAAACAGATCAGCAAGGCATCCGATATGGTGCCTTTTTCTGATTTCCTGCTCGAATTTATGGACCGCTACGGTTTGAATAACCTGCGAGAGTCCACAGTAGAGCAGTTAGAAGAGTTTATCAGCAACAGAAACATCATTCCGTTATTAGGAGAGGCACCGCAAAGGTGTCTTTTTTAATATAAATCTTGCGGAAAGGAGGAAGCAAAGTGGCAACAAAGTTAAAAAATCTCAGAATCAGCAAGGTTGATTTTGTAGATGAAGGTGCAAATCCGGATGCTCACATTAAGCTAACAAAGAGTAAAGGCGAAAAGGGGCAGTCCACAGGAGAGAATGGCGATAAGAATGGTTTTGTCAGCCGATTGTTCGGTTTCATCGGCAAAAAGGCCGGCATGAACCAGGAAGAGATCGACAGTGCAGTAGAGGAAGTTCTGAAAGGCAACTCTGTTAGTTTCAACGAGCGTTTCAATGAAATCAAGAACAGAAAGATTGCTGATGAAATTTGGGATATATGCTACGCACTGCAGGCAAGCCTCTGTTCGATTCTGAATGACGAGGAGCTGGATAGCACCGGCGCAGCAACAGCGATGAATGAGAGCCTTGACGAGTTCACTGCAGTAGTGAAGGAAGCGATTAGCAACTGGTCCGGCGGAAAGGTAATCAACATCGTAAAGAGTGACGAGGTGACGGAGAGTGACCTGGCAATGATGAAGTCTGCGGCTGCAAGGCTGAATGACAACATCGAGAAGGCACAGACCGCCGCTGGAAAGCCTGCCGGAGAAGGAGACGATCCGGAGGTAGACACAGAGGACAAAAAGGACCAGGGCAAAAAGAAACAGTCGAAAGGAGACAACGAAGATATGAAGATCGACAAGAGCAAAATGACCCAGGCTGAGCTTCTCATTCTCGAAGATATTGAGAAGAGATACGGCGTGGCAGACGACCCGGCTCAGACAGAGCAGACTCCGGAGGGAAAACCTGCGGTAACAAAGTCTGTTGAGAAGCCTGAGCAGAACCAGGAAACACCTGCAGATGGCGAGGACATCTACAAGGGACTCAATCCTGCTGTTAAGGCAGAAATCGAAGCACTCAGAAAGTTCCGTGAGGATGCTGAGAACAGAGAACTTGAAGCCGTAGCAGGCAAGTATGAAATCATCGGCAAGAAGAAAGAGGAGCTTGTACCTATGCTCAAATCTCTCAGAGCTACCGGTGGAACTGCATACAACGATATGATCGCCGTTCTTGATGCCACCGTGGAAGCGGTCAACAAGTCCGGCGTTTTTTCCGAGGTAGGCAAGTCCGGCCACGGCTCTGTGCACGTAAGTGATGCAGAGGGCAAGATCGAAGGTATCGCCAAGAGCTATATGCAGAAAGAACCTTCCATGAGCTATACGGATGCGCTGGCTAAGGCTTGGGAAGATAACCCGGACCTTATGGACGCATACGACGCTGAGGAAGGATTTTAAGGAAGGAGGAAAAGACCATGGCAAAGAGAAACTTCAACGGCTCACAGATTAACCAGTCTGTAACAATCGCAGAGCAGGCCGGTGCTGCTATCGACGATGTGAGAAACCTCATTCTCAAATATGACGAGAATGGAGATGTAGTCGTAGCAACCGACGGCACAGCACCTATCGTAGGCATTGCAATTATTGAGGCAGGCTATAACGACATCTCCGGAGCAGAGTCCGGAAAGGTTGCAAAGGGCGACCAGGTAGATGTTCAGATTAAGGACATCGGCTACATTCTTGCTGGCGGAGCCATCAAGAAGGGCGAAGAGGTAACTGCAACCGCAGGAAAAGCAACAAAGGCAGCTGACGGAGATTATGTGATCGGCGTGGCGCTCAGCAATGCAGCTGAGAATGACTATGTTAGAGTTCAGATTTCCAAGTATCAGAAGAATGCCGCAAAATAAAGAAGGAGGAAATGGTAAATGAAAAGAACAACGAAAAGCATCCAGGCAGAAATCGCAAAGGGTGCATTTAGACCGCACACAGCGCTTTCAACAATGGCGCTGGCTTACTATCAGCAGGAAACAACATCTTTTGCAAAGAATATGTTTCCTGTTTGCCCGGTGCAGCTGTCCTCTGACAATTACTATGTATTTGACAAAGAGGATTTGTTACGTGATAACTGGAATAGAAAACCGGCATACGGTTCAGTTGATCCGGCAGTAATCTCAGAGCATACAGAGAACTATGCCTGCCACGTAGATCAGATGATGATGGGTATTGATAATATCCGTCAGACAGACCTTAACCGCAGACAGGGACCTCACACCAAAGACCCACGCCAGCAGAGAACTAAGGTGATTGCAACACAGGCAAACATCCACCAGGATGCAGAGTTTTCAAAATCTTTCATGCGCAAAGGAGTATGGAAAAACGAGGCAACAGGCACCGATTCCGTGTCTGTTACATCCGGACAGTTTATCAAGTTCAGCAACGGAAACAGTGACCCGATCGCTTTCTTCCAGAACAAAATGACTGAGATCAATGAGGAAACCGGCCGCACCCCTAACAGACTTGGATTGGGTGTAAACGTCTACAATGCGTTAAAAGAGCACCCGGCAATCCTCGAGAGGGTAAAATACGGCGGTTCTACTCCTAACCCGGCAAAAGTAAATCTTAACGTACTGGCACAGCTCTTTGAAATTGACAGAATTGTCCTCGACAGAACTGTTCAGAACAAAGCTGGATTAGGACAGAATGCAGATATGGGATATATCGGGGATCCGAACTCATTCCTGTTAGCATATGCGACAGACACACCTTCCGTCGAGGAGCCTTCTGCAGGTTACATCTTCACATGGGATATGCTGGAGAATGGAATTTTGCTTCCGATTCTGAATTATCCTGGCGCACCGGGAACACATTCAGAGCTCGTTGAGGGTCTTATGGCATACGACATGAAGAAAACCGCAGATGATCTCGCATTCTTCGGTTGCGACGCTGTATAAGGAGGTTCGCCATGAAATTGATTGCAAAGAAACGCTGCAGTTATAGCGGCAGAAAATTCTTCGCAGGGGATGAAATCCCGGCAGACATTGTGTTAAATGTCGAGAGGGAAGAAAAACTCGGCGTAATCTCAATCGCAAATGACGAAGCAGGGGTACCGGAACAGTCCGGTGCCCTTTATTCGCAGGAGCAGGTAGACAAGATGATGGCCGATGCAGTCGCCAATGCAAGCAAAGGATTTACGCAGGAGCAGGTGGACGAGATGATCCAGTCCGCAGTCGCAGAGCTTAAACTGTTCAACTCCGACAATGCCGGTTTTACCGTGACAGTCAAGGGCGAGGGTGACAATGTGACGGCGGTTTCCTGCAGTGCAGAGGATATTCAGTCTGTGGTCGATGTACTGCAGATGAATGCGGACGATGGTGCAAAGGCAGTAGCCAACGTACAGTCCGACAGCGTTCTGATTTTGCTTCACGCCTTAGACACACGCGCTACGGTCAAGAAAGCGGCTCAGAAACAGCACGACACTTTATTCTCCGCTGACGGCAATTCAAACGAATCCGTAGGCGGTAACGCAACCACAGACAGCATTACGGAGGGAGCTGATACCTAATGTCAAAAGGTGCATACACATATGAGCCGGGAAACATCACGGAGTTTGGCAAAGACCGTATGAGGTTTGAACTTGGAGACACGATGGTAGAGGGCCTGGCAGATACGACGGCATTGACCGACGAGGAGATACAAGCAGCAATCGACGCATACCCGAATAAGTGGAAGCGTGCGAAGCTGATGCTTCTTGAAAGTTTGTGCCGTCGTTTTGCGTATGAGGTCAACACAAAGACCGGTCCTCTCAGCCTGGATATGAATGGCAGGGCGAAACTTTGGAAAGAAGATTACGACAAGCTGAAAAAAGAGGTCCAGGCAGAATCAGTGTCAGTGCCACGGTTCGGAAATGGGGTAGATGGTCCGCCTTACTTCCATACCGGAATGCACGAAAACGAGAGGGTGTGGAACGGATGATAAATGCGAGATTTATGTATTTAAGGCCGGGAAACTTATTCAAGGATTTTGTTGTCGAGTCAAATACGCAGGTTGTAACAGCGAGCGGAAGGGTAGTAAACGACCCGAAAGGAGACGGCTCAAAGATCATCAGAGGATGTCTTGCCGAGTCCACGAAGGAACAGAAGGAATCTCATTCAACGAGAGACCGTGTTTGCACCCATACGATTGTGCAGGCAGGCAGTCCGGAGGCAAAGAAGTCCGATAAACTCATACTCGGAAATCGCACGTTTTACATTATCGACCTGGACGAGGTGGGTAGCTTGGGTATATCCACAATCTACTACGCCGAGGAAAGGAAGGATGTCAAGTGAAGCTGTGGAACGATGGAAAAGCAGGGAGTGCAGGAAGTGCCATAAGGGCAACAGTCAAAGGACAGGTAGCCAAAATCAACCGACAAGTCGTAGCCAGGGGCGTTAGGGCAGTGAATGCTATGAGAAACGCAGAACTGGAAGTGCTAAAAGGTCAGAGAAGCGGGCGAACATATCGCAAGCCGCACAGCAAAGCGACCTACACAGCTTCGGCACCAGGAGAACCACCGGCAAGACGTACAGGAAATCTCCGTATGCACTGGAATGGCCAGGTAAAGAGCGAAGGCAGTACCGCTGGTGGCGGAGTCCAAATCATTGCAGAGCTGGAAAGCCAAGAGAAGTATGCTGGCTACCTTGAAAACGGAACGAAGAAAATGGCGACAAGACCATTCGTAGACAAGATCAAGGAGAAGGCAACCCCGGAAATTGAGAAAATTTACAAGGAGCCGTATGGCTAAGGAGGCATGATATATGGCACTGGTAGTAGAACAGCCGATAGCAACCTTCGATTTGAGCGAGATTGCCAGGGGCGATTTGGTCTATGGCAAGCATCGCACATGGCCGGAAGGTAAAGCCGGATTTGTAACATCAGCCACCGAGAAGGAGCTGATCGTCCAGTATCATCCGGGTATCGGCAATGTAACTAATCACTTTCGGATTCCCATTGATGAAGCGGTAGACGCTCAGTGGGAAATCCGATATTCACACGATATGTCGGAGGTCAAGACCTACGGCATCGAAAAGCAGGACACTGAGGAAGGAGCGACAGAGTGAAGCTGGAAGAACTGATTCAGAAAAGGTTCGTCAGTACGGCAGCACTCGCAGAGAGGCTTACAACCTACAACGGTGTGCCTGCTGTTTTTAGTCCGGAAGCACCGGGCGACGAACAGGATGGGTGGGGCGGTGAAACGCAGTACCCTATGGTAACTTACAACTACGACCTGCAGGCAAACGAAGAACGAAACAGTGCCGGTAGTCTTTCGGTATCGATATTCTGTCAGAACACAACAGATGTATTCCCGGAGGACATAGCGCCTATCGTGAAGGAATGCCTGCGTGATGTGATCCTTCTTCCGGAAGGCGGTACGCCGTACTGCTTTACCTGGGCGAGAACGGATGCGTTCACTATGGGCGAGGATGCAGGAAAAGCCGGTGTTGTAATCGGCTGTGAAGTCAGATTTGACATCCTGGAATATCCGTCTATGGAAACGTCCGACCCGGACCCAGTAATGGCGGTTGATAAGTACATCAAGGAATTGTACCCGAAATGCCTGGTGATGGGGTATGACCGGATGGAGGAGATAACCGAAGCCTCAGCGGATCAGCCGGTGGTTTACTGCAGACTGATTTCATCTGAGAAGCAGGAAGAAACGAATACAGTAGCTTGGATGGACGGTAGAATTGCCGTCCATGTTTTGTGCCCGGAAAGCACAGTGAGATTGAAGATGGCCGCAGATATTGCCAACCATTTGTCACTCGACGGAGAGGTAATTATGCTGGACTATTCGCCTATGTTCATCAAGAGACTGCAGGTGAATTACAAATCTGACTACTTGAAGGAAGGCCAGGTATTCATCACAGGTCACTATGGATTGCTTAGGTACAAGGCTAAGCCTCACGTACTTATGGCAGCTCATGGAAATTACAGTTAAGGAGGGAAAGCATGGCTAAGGAAATAGCAACTCCGGCACCTGCTGAAACAAAGGCAGAAAAGAAGCCGGAGAAAAAGGCTCCTGCAGAGTCCGTTTACACAGTAAGCGAGCTTGCAGGCAACGCAAGAAGCGTATTCGGCACAATGCAGGAATGCGTTGTAGCCGCTCTGAAAACTGACGGCAAAGCCGAGTACACAGTATCAGAGGCAAAGGAAATTGTAAGCAAGTTCTTACAGAAGGAGGTTAAGTAGAAATGGCAGGAACATTCATTTTAGGCGAAACTAAGGTGCGTCCTGGTACCTATTTCAACATTCAGAAGAAAGGCGGAAATGCCGCTGCTGGCGTTATGAATGGTGTTACCGCAGTAATCTTCCGTGCAGATTTCGGTCCTCTCAACGAGGCAATCGAGTTATCTGCAGAGGATGGCTACGAAGGAACATTCGGTACCGCACTTACTACGGATGCAATGAAAGAGGCAATCGCCGGTGGCGCAAAGACGATCATCGCCTGCAGAGTCGGTAACGGCGGCACTCAGGGCAGTATCAAGTTGCAGGACAGCGAAAGCACAGATGCAGTAAGCATCACAGCAAAATATCCCGGAGCAAAGGACTTTGTAGTAACAGTCCGTGAAAAGCTCTCAGACAGCACTCTCAAAGAGTGCATTTTTTATGCCGGTACAACAGAGTTTGAGAAGGTGGAATTTGCCGCCGGAACAGACGAAGCTAATGCCCTTGTGGATGCACTGGCATCTTCCAAGAATTTCAAGGCAGAGGTTATCAAGTCCGGCACCGTAACATTACAGAACGTGTCTCAGTCCCAGTTTACAAAGGGAACTGATCCGCAGGTAACGAATGGGGACTACTCCAATGCGTTTAAGCAGGTAGAGGCGTATGAGTTTAACACAATCTGTGTCGATACCGAGGACACTTCGGTACATCTGCTTCTGCAGAGCTTCATCAATCGTATTTTTGATGCGGCATCTCTTACACAGGCGGTCGTTGCTGAGAAGCACACGGTAGACCTGGAAACAAGGGAAGCACACGCCGCTTCATTCAATGACGAGAAGATGCACTACGTTCTCAATGCCCATGTGAATGAGCAGGGTACGGAGATCGACGGTTATCAGACTGCAGCACGTATTGCTGGTATGATCGGCGCAGTAGCGGCAAACTCTTCGCTCACTCATACAGTAGTCAGCGGCTTCTCCGAGATCAAGGAAAAGCTGACAAACACTGAAATGATTGCTGCAGAGAAGAAAGGTTGCCTGGTACTCAGCTATAATAAGGCTAAGCAGGTGTGGATTGATAATGCAATCAATACCCTCATTACGCCGAAGGACAACCAGGACGATGGCTGGAAAAAGATTCGCCGTGTTAAGACTCGTTTCGAGCTTATCAGACGTATCAATACCACCTCTGACAACCTGGTAGGCAAGGTAGACAATGATACCAACGGTCGAGCAACTGTAATTTCTCAGCTGCAGGCAGTCGGTGATGCAATGAGAGAGGAAGGCAAGCTGGTAGCCTGCACAGTAAGCGAGAGTTCTGCTTACACAACAGACGGAGACTCCGCATGGTTCGACATCGATGTGATCGACAAGGATTCTATGGAGCATATCTACCTCAGCTTTATTTTCCGTTTCAGCACCAATGAGTAGAAGGAGGTAAAAAGCGATGATTAGAAACGAGAGAGCCGCCGGTGATTCAAGACACGCACGTACCGGTAAGGACGGAGCGTTCTACAGCGAGGACGGCGTTTTACTTGCGACCGTTGATACGTTCACTTCCAACGTGAACTACAACAATGCTAAGTACAGTGTGCTTGGAGATGCACAGGAACATGAGACAGCCAACACATTTGCTGTCAGCCTCACGATGTCTCAGATCGTAGTAGAGGACGACCAGTTCTTTGTAGAGGTCATGGAGGCATTAGAGACTCAGATCCCGCCGCACTGGAACTTCCAGGGTTCACTTCTCGGACGTAATGGTTCTGAGGAGCGTGTGGTTTACAAGGAGTGTATTCCTTCCGGACAGATTGACATTCAGAATGTCACTGTCGGCGATGTTATCAAGAGAAACTGGAACTTCTTTGTCAACAGACCGCCTAAGTTACAGTCGTTACTCGGCGTAGACAGATAAGGAGTACCACATACGAAACCAGTAGGGGAGCCGGAGCGGTTCCCCTTTATTTAATCAAAAAGAATTGGAGGACATTCAAATGGCTAAAGAATTTGTAAAAGGCGTAACAGTAGGCGAGGCAACAGCTGAGGAGAATACTCAGCCTGCAGTAAGTACAGTGGAGACAAACGAAGAGGAAACAAAGCAGGTAATCAGAGCGAATGAGGAGGACTTCATCGCAGGTCTGATTGCGGCTGCAGATTTCGCTTCCGATGAAGAGGAAACACAGAGAATTGAGATTGTCAGAAACGGCAAGCTCGCTTTTGCATTCTCTATCAGACCTCTCGGCTCAGAGGAGTACGACAAGTGCCGTAAGAAATTTACAAAGTATGTTCGTAATAAGCAGCTCGGTATCAAGATGCCGGAGGACACAGACCGTATCAAGTACCAGTCAGCAATCATCCACAAGGCGACTATCGCAGAGGATAGAGAGAAGTTATGGGACAACAAGAAGGTATGGCAGGCGCTTGAAAGCAAAGGATTTCAGATTATGTCCGGCCTGGATGTAATCGAGTACACCCTTAAAGCGGGCGAGAAAGACCGTATTATTGATGCGATCGACACCCTCAGCGGCTACGAGAGCAACATTGAGGAAGTAGCAAAAAACTAATTGAAGCCGGGGGCAAGATGTGCTTGTTGCATCACATATTCCAAAAGACAGGAATAACCCCCGATGAATTTTACGAGAAACCGAAAGGCGTGCAGGCGTTCATGCTTGCGTCTATGCGGATAACCCTAGAATCACAGAAAGGAGGTAATGACGGTGGCGGAAACACTTAGAATCGAAATTCCTATTGAGACGGTCGATAATACCGATCCGGGAGTCTCCAATGCTACGAAGAAATTCGAGAAAATGGAACGAGCGGCCAATAGTGCGAATAGTTCAGCCAAGAAAGCGAGCGACACAGTTTCCAAGTTTGACAAGCAAGCTCAGAAAACCGAAAAGAGCCTGGCAAGCTGGGCGAAAGAAAAGTACGAAGTCCTGCTTGAAGCGAAGGAACGGATCAGTCCGGTACTCTCTACGCTGGGTAATGGGTTAAGGAGTTTTGCAGGGAAAACGTGGAGCGTTACAATGCGAGCGATTGACCTCATAACCTCCCCGGTTCGAGGGATCATAAACCTGTTGAAAAATCCGATTTTCCAAGTCGGAGCGGTCCTGGGAGTCAGTATCGGTCTGAAAGACACAATAGAGACATACAAGGACTTCGAGGCCGCAATGTCACAGGTCCAGGCTATAAGCGGAGCCACCAGCACAGAGCTTGTCAAATTGACGAATAAGGCGAAGGAAATGGGAGCAACCACGAAATTCACAGCCGAAGAGTCGGCACAGGCGTTTAATTACATGGCGATGGCTGGATGGAAGACGCAGGACATGATGGACGG
>ENA-OPDT01000745-OPDT01000745.1-human-gut-metagenome-genome-assembly--contig:-NODE-745-length-11330-cov-1.357073_pt1 | contig 11330 bp, 2 predicted proteins | sample MGYA00241627_ERZ501517 | MGnify/ENA primary metagenome ERZ501517 (study PRJEB25962, sample SAMEA2042435) | human gut metagenome | biome: human gut; feature: human-associated habitat; material: faeces... | reverse complement strand
TGCTGTATATTGCGATGGCACTGTTTTAAAAGCCATTTGAGTAAACATAGCTTTTATTTCAGAAGACATTTGAGGCGAATATATAAATTTCTTAATACCTCGCAATTTATCTAATAAATATGTTCTATAATTTTTAGATATAATTCGGTTTGAAAGTATATTATTTATATATGCGTCTATTAACACAGACATATCTGCTTTAACTCCTTTGCTTAATTCTGAACGATATTCTATTAAATTTTCATTTTCTTGAATAGTTTTAATAAGTTTTGTCATTACAGAATTAAATCCTGTTAAAGTAATACTAGTATTATCTATTTCTAAACCAACTGCATTTACTTCAGGAAAGTAGTCTAACAATATTTTTGATAAATCACTAGCATGGTCTTCCGCGTTTGTATCTTCATTAGTACTAAAGCCAGTATAGTGTATTACATTAGGACCTCTATATATATAACGATCTACATAAGACGAATTCGTCTTTGTATATTTTGGATTAATAGTAATAAACGGAATCTCACTCTGCAATAACTTATCAAACTGAGTTAAAATTACATATGCGTCATATGCGTTATTAAAAGCACTGTTACGATCAATTAATTCTGAATTAAACACAGTTTCAAAATTAGTTAATATTTCTGAAACTTTATTATCAAAATCTGTAAGGTTCTCTAAATTTAATGTTATAGATTCAGAATTACCTAAATATTTTGAAATATTAGAAGCTAATGTTTTTTTATAATTTAAAATAGAATCATTTAAAAAAGTGATATCAAATTCTTGTTTCTTTTCATTAGCATTAATAAACTCTCCAGAATATCTATTAAATATAGAACTTTCGATTAATTTAGCTCGAAATTGTCTTAACATATTTGAATACTGTCCATTATTTCCGATGTAAAAATCAGGAGTAGAATCAGTTTCTGTATTCAATTTTAATCCTAGTTTATTATCTACTTGATCTATGTTATTAATAGTTAACGGAGAGGTGCTAATAATAGCACCTTCCGTAAACATATTATATAACCTATCTGAGTCATTAAAGAATTCATCTAGAAACTCTTTAAATGATTCAGGTTTAGTTGTTTGCATCCGTTTTACTAACGGCAAAAATTTTGCAGAGTAATTACATTTAGCACTCATTATTCTTTAATCTTTCTAATAAATAATTTTGAACATATTCATCTAATACAAGCAAGTTTTCACCTAATAGTTCAGGTTGTTTAAATATTTGATAATACATATTAGCTGTTTCAGCAGATATTTCTTTATTAGAAAATAGATCACTTAAATAGTTTGTTATAGACTTTCTTATATTAGAAGGTATTATATCTTTAATACTAATAAAGTATTCATACATTTGTTTATAACTGTTAAATGAATCAAATCTAAGTAATTCTCACTTATTATTGATCTTTGTTATTGTATATCCACTAGTTTCATTTTGCAAAGATATATAAAATGGAATAAAATTCAAAGTATATGTTGGATTATCCTGAATCCGAACAAAATTATTTGAAGGTAAATTTGCGTTTTCTAATTTATTTTTAATTAGATTATCAATATCCTTTACAGTAATAAGCCTATATTCACCTGTTATAGAATCTATTTCTACTTGAGAATATGTGATATCGTTAGTTAAACGTTTTAATCTATCATTAATTTTTTCAATATTTTGATTAATATCTAAATTAGTCTCAGGAGATAGATTATTTTCTTTTAAAAACGTATTAAATCTATTTAATTGTTCAACTTGTTCTTTTTGTTGATTAATTTCTTCTTGTTGAATAGATGTTTTAATAATTTGTGTTTTATCAATTGCATATATAGGTCCATGAAATTTAGATATATCTACTTTATAGTCTTTACGAGGATCTGTTAGGCCAAATATGTATTGAGCAATCGGTTCTTCGGTTCTATGATCCTGTGCATAAATGCCATTTTTAAATAGACTAGATGTTGTTATAATATCATTAAGAACATCTAAATTTTCAATCCCAACAGATAGCGCATCTAACGTTTCACTCGCTGTATATCCTCACACAGAATTAACTGGAACTCACTTATATGCTCCATTAGACTCTATGTATCGTTGATAATTATATCGAACTAAGTAAGTCTGTAATGTTTTAGGATCGATGTATTCTCTAAAATTTAATTCATATATATCTCCTAATTTTTCAATTAACAAATAAAGATTATCAATTGAATTACTTGAAACAGAAGTTATTTTCTTATCGATACTTTTAATTTTTTTATTGTCGAGACTATATAATACAAATTGATCATATTCTTGTTTTACTAAGAATGATTTTACTTCATTTTGTCCTGAATCTTTGTTCAAATAATTTAGTGTAAACATAATTCCAGGAACATTTTTATAACTACTTTCTCTAGGAGTTCTATTAGATTGATTATCTCTTTCCTTAGTTATATGCAATCTTAAATTATTAAATAGAGTTTTTCTTATTCCTGAATTAGATTTTGCTAAGTTTAATATTTCTGTTGTAATTTGTCCTGCTCTAGTAGTATAAACAACTTGATGCTTCTGTTTCGCATATTCAGCATAAACTTTATTTATTGGTTCACCTAATTTTTTAGCTTGATCTAATGCAGTTTGTCTTTCTGCTATTTTAGCTCTAGAATCTGTAATAATTTCAGATAATTGCTTTACTTGCTGAACTCCAAATAATACAAATCGAGCATCAGATTGAACTAAATACGTAACGTTATTTTCAGAATCTAAAGTTGGGTGCATATCCTTCTTAAATTCCATACTATTAAGCATAAGATCACTACTAATTAAACCCATTGCCTTACCAGTAATTGCTTTTGCAACGATACGAGTGCGTTCATCTTTAATAGAATCTAACTCTTCATCTTTAACTACAAAGGTAATATAATAGGGAAGTATTGTAAAATAGTTATTAGCATTTAAGTTATAAACATCTCGATTTACTATACCATCGGAATCGTACGTTATATCTTGGACCATTTTAATATCCCCATTGTAGTCTCCAAAACTATTAATAGTTAAAAGAATTGGAATGCGTACACTTCTAATTCTTTTATTATCATTAATTGATATATCGGCTACCAATAATCCTTGTTTACCCCTATTATATGGAACAATCTTTAACTTAGCATCTTGTAACGAATTAACAATAGCTTTATTTTTATTTCTATTACTAGGAGCTAATTGATTTAATGAAATTTCTAGACGATTTTTTGTTTGATTATGTGTTTTATGATGTCCATGTAAAAAATAATTTGATAAACGATAAATATACTGTATATACTTTGATTTAGGAATAGATTTTCTAAATTCAAATTGTTTATAAATAGATTTATCGTTCTCATTTACATCATAATCTCATAAATTATTTGTAAATCAATCTAAGGTTAAATCAGATTCTATTGTTATATCTGTATTACTTGGTCTTAATAATGGAGCACTTTTTACAATAGAAGTACTCTCATCAGTTTTAGAATAAACTTTTGGTTTAGATTCTAAATTTGTCTCAGAAACAGTATCTTCAATTGCATTCTCTAGTGGAATTTCTCCTGACGGAACTGTATTTTGAGATGATAATTGGGTTTCGTTTAGATTACGTTCACCAATATCACTATTAGCAATAGTTAGTTCTGATTTTTGAGATTTATCAATAGGAGTATTTACTACTGTAGGTTGATTCTCCTTTTGATCTTTATCAATTGTTGTTTGAGCAATAGGAGTTTCAGGCGTAGAAAACTCTGGTTCATAAGTTAAATTAGAATATACTGGATTACTTTCAATATTTAAAAGCGATCGTAGTCTTCAATTTTTAAACGCGTCAATATCATTTTGTTTAATTTCAATGTTATTATTAACCGTTTCATCAAACTGTGTAGTTATATTTAAAGTATTTCTAAGATATTTATCACTATCTAATATAACTGATCCTAGTGTTGAACGTTGTGTTAAAGTATATAGATTACGTAATGTACCTCACTCTTGAGCTTTATTTCTTCATTCTTTATCAATAACAACATAGTCAAATTCAGATCCTTGAACTGCATCTAAATTAATAACTTTAGCATTTTGTGGCAATCCCGTATATTTTTTAGGATTATCTGTTATGATTGCTATATCGTTTGATAGATGTGATAATTTGTTAATATAGTCTAAAAGTTGATCATTTGTATCTACAATTTTTTCTCCAACAAAAGTATTATTGTTTTCGTAATATTCTAATTTAATTCCGCTATTTCAATAAGATTTTGCATGATTCGACAACTGGATTGAATCAATATCGGGATTATCTTCATAGTATTTAATTCCTTTTTCTAATATTGCATTTAATGTTATATAATTATCATTTTTTGCAATATTATTTGGACGTAAAGTAGCGGTTAGATTTGGAGATTTAATTAGATATGTATCTTCAATTCCTCCAACTACAGTTTTTGAGTTAATTGTAATTATAGAACTATCTTGTTTTTTATCTCCAAATGCATATACCATTACATTATTTGTAATAGCTCAATTAGATATTAATTCTAATTCAGGGCGAGTAAAATGACTTATCTCATCAATAAATAAAATTTTATTTGGAGTATTATCAAATAAACTAGTTACCTTTGGAATTATAAAATCTTTTAACGTGATATAATCATTATGTAATTCATAATCGTCGGTAGTTAACTCTCTTCCAAGGATAGCTTTAATAAAATCAGCTTTATTAAATATTTTACTATTATCTGCTTTAATTGAAGTTGCTAACTTACTAGCTTGCTCAGAAGTTGGAGCTAATGAAATAAAGGAACTTGTTTCATTAAACAGTGTTTTTAATAAATAACCTACAGCAGTAGTTTTACCTGTTCCTGCTCCTCCAAATGTGCAATAAAAATTATATAGCTTTAATTTATTTTTAATATAGTCGCTTAAATTTGGATTACTTGGAACTAAACTATTAATAATTTTATTAAATAGTTCCTTGTTGTAATTCATTGCGTATCCGATTCTTACAGCATGTTCCTGTGAAAAAATTGGAATTTTATCAAACTCATCACTAGATATAATTGGTTTTAGAGCTGCATAAAAATTTTGGCTCGGAGTAATCATAATAGATGCTAAATACATTAATACATCATAATCAGTTATAATATTATCATTATTAGTATTTAGATCAGTAGATTTTTGTTTATACAACTCTTTATCGTCAAATAATGCAATTAATTTATTCGCTAAATCATCATTAGTAAGTTTCTGTTCATAAATCGTTTCAAATACCTCTGTCTCAAATTTAATTGCTGAATCCTCAAAAGTATTAAAATTTTCTTCAGTAACTTCTTCTGTAGGTTTATACTTATTTCAAATTTCATTTAAATTAATATGAAACATATCAAATACTCTTTGTTTAATAAGACTATTCTCATTTGTTAAAGAATTAACAAATAATTGTTTCATATTAATTGTAATATCTTTTTGAACACGAGCTTTTTGTTCTTGATTTTTCTGTGATACTTCGAGTAAAATATTTAGTTTATTTTCTAATAATTCAATATCGTTTGATAGATTATAAAATGTTTCAAAATCAATTTCAGGTAAAGATAAATTTCCTAGGTATTTATTAATAGAATTATTTATACCTTCTCCATCAAAGTTTACACTAGCATTTAATATAGATTTTATTCCTTTAAGAAATAATAATAATTGTTCTAATTGAGTTTTAGCGTTTTTATCCTGAATAATATAATCTTTAATGTTTTTACTTGCTATAAATTTGTTATGTTCATTTGCAATAATGTTTAATAATTGACTAGGTTGCCCACCTAAACTAATTGCAAATACATTCAATAATTCATATATAGGAGATGCCTTAACTTGGGATCTAATGTTATAATATTCATTTAAATATTCATCTAAACGATAAGTTCCAATTCTTGGAAATACATAATTAAAGAAATCTTCAATTTGATTTTCATCTAAATCAGTTTGTTCTAATTGATTCCTTATTTCAGCAAATTTAGATAACACTTGTTCAGGATCCTCATCTAAAGATGCTTGTAATTCATCTAACAAATTATTGAAGTTTTCATATCCAGTTATACTATAGTCAAATGAAACTGGATTTCCCATTAGCTCTAAGTCGGGATTATTTTTATATAAATTTTGAAGTCAGGTAATATAACGTTGTTTATAAGACAAACTATTTTCGTCTTGCTGTTTTTTAACAGAGCGTAATAAAGTTAATACGTCTAAATCTCCAAAATCTGCTGATAAATTATTATTTTTTAGATAACTATAAAAATTTAATATTGACTGAGCATAACTATCTATATCAGTTGTTGTAGATGATATTGGACGATGTAATATACCTTGTCCTTCAGTAGATATTGGATTAGTAATAAGTAATGCTGTATTTTCAGTATATTGTTTTTGAATATTCTGGAGTATTTCTTTTTCCGAAATTAGTCTATTTATTTCCTCAGAATTTTTTTCCTCATTACTTTTAAGTTCCTCTATTTTAGCATTAATAGCATCTAAGTTATTTGCAATTCTACCTAATGTAGAATAACGTAAACCGTATATATTATCCGCAACTTTTGTTTCGTCATTTATTTTTAGTAGAGAGTCTTTTAACTGTTGACTTAAATTTAAAAATAAATCGTATGCTTTATAAACTTTAGCTTTTTCATCTAATTGCGTATATGCACTAAAGTTTTCTTTAGCTGTTTTTTGTAAATCTTCATTTAGTAAATCTAAGTCTTTTCCATACATGGTTTTTACATAATCATGCAGACCCATATTTACAAATGCCTGATTTATAGCGCTATTAGTTGCAAAAATAGCTTGTCCAAAATAATATCCAGTACGTTCTCCATTTAATATAGCGTCTCTACGTGCACGTAAATTATTGATTTCTTGATTTAATTTTTGTATTTCTAAATTTTGTGCATTTTGTTCTGCAATTGCTTTTTGCGTTTCATTAGTAATAGGAGTATTTGGAGTAGGTTGATTTAATTTAGATAATTCTGCAGATTTACGAACAATTTGTTCTGTAATGTTATTAAAATCACTAAATATTTGTGTAGTAACTCCTGATGCTAGTACAGCTTCAGCTACTTTGTCATAAGGTCTCCCTTCTTGATCATATACTTGAAGTTTTTTTAATGTTTCATCAGATACTTTTAAACCTTCTGATAACATTAACTTATCTACTCTATCAATGTAATCAAGTAATTGATCATATACAACATCGTTTTGACTTTCTCCCTCCTCTGCATTATGAAACTTAATTTGAGTTTCATCTCCAGTGTTTGCTAACTCATATGTTTTTCCTGATAAGTTTACATCGCCTAATTTGCCTTTTTTATGTAAACGAGCTAATTCATTTCTTATATCATCAGTACGCCCTTGACGTATTAAATAAACAATTTCTTGAGCAGTTTGATTATCAGATGTAGTAGCTAAATTACTACTAATTCCGTGTAATCTATTTTGTCATTTTCCATGTAGTTGAAATACGGGTCCTCCAATTGCACCTCCAAAGAAAGACATAGCATAACGTTGAGCAGCATCGCTAGCTGATCAACCAAAATCTAAACGTCTTTCACTTTCAGTCATATCAATGCCTAAAGCATCTCCTGCAGCAAACAAAGCTTTGGTTAAATCAGAAGTTACTTCTTCCATTACCTCTTCTGTTGCTTCATTTAATGCAGAATCAACTAATTCATTACTACTATACTTTGCAAATTGATTTTGAAAAAATTGCTTTCCTCTAACGATAAAATTGGCAGCTTGTTTAGGAGTTGTAACAGATCATTTTGTTAAGTTTTCTTTTACCTCTTGCGCTAAATCTTTAACTGCTTTTTTAGTTGGATTTTGGTCTAAATACGTTCCTTTGAATAAGAAATTTCTAAAGTAATCCATATTCATTAATCCATACATTCCTCCCATGACACTTAACATACCTAAACCTGCAACAGCATCAGTTGCTCCAGCATTTTTAAATTCTGAATAAGCTTGTTGAGAAGATGCACCTGCCATATAAGCAAGTGCTAGATTTCTACCTAATTTTTGTACTCGAACTGATTCTGGAGCTCCAGTTAAAATTCTTGGTATTTGTCCAATAACTCTTTGTTGGAAAAGTTGTAAAGATGTATCTTCAATCATCTTTCCAAGATTTTCTCAACTAAACATATTTTGTTGAGAATAATCAGAAACGTTAGAATCAAACCTAGCTGCATAACCTTCTATTTGATTTAATTTTTTAATAAAATCTGAATCATTATCTCCTCCAATAATTCCGTTAATACTTTTCATTAAAGTAGGAATTAATTGTGCTAATTCCGTTCCTGCAGATAAAGCTCCATACACTGATCCAACATATGGTATTAACATAGGACCTACCTTAAATACTAGTTTTGATATAGTTCCTCCTAAACTTTTATCTAAACCATCAGAATCAAAAAAATCATATTTGTTTCACGCAGATCCGTCTACTGTTAAAGTATCTTCAATACCTAAAACTTGCTTACCATATATTTCTCGATTACCTAATGTTTCATAATAAGTATCTCCATCTTCATTAAATTTGAGATCTCCTTTCTTATGCTGTAACGTTCGTCCATCAACTACATGTGTTCCATCTTCATCTCATGTAGCTAATACTAATGTAGGTCTATTTAAAGCTTTTCAAATTCCACCTTTTTCATTTGGAGTTCAATCTTCAAACTTCTGAGTTTCTCAATTAAATACTTTATTCTGTTGAGCTATTTCTCTAAAACTCATTGTTTGATTACCTCTACCAAATACATATTCTAATCCAGCAGAACGTCTTTCAGGATTTGCAACCTTTTGTATTGAAGGTAAATTATCTTTTACTTTACTTCCTGCAGGAGCAAAATAATCGAATGGATCATATTCATAAGTTTCTAAGAGTTTATTTTCAAACTTATTATTTGCATAATCGTTATAAACAGTTAAGGCACTCTGATAGAAACGATTAAATTTATTTTCATCAAATTGTCCATTCTCATTTTTAAAAGCATCAATTACTTCAGGAATATTTTTATAATATTCTCTAGTATTTATACTTGTATTATCTGGAGTAATATCATTATTAGCAAAATCCTGTAGAGTCATATTAGGTTGGAATAGCAGTGTTGCAAACCAATCGTTCTTCTTATTCTCCATATTATTGCTTAAATTAAAAATTTGTTTTTATTGCATTTTGATTACGTTTAGCAATTGCTTGATTTAATATATCTCTATAGTTAGATGTTGGAACTAATTCATTATTTGATTGATATGTCGCTATTTTTGTATCTACAATAGGCATAAATATAGAAGATTTATACATACTTCACCTACTAGACTTAGCTTCATTTGCTGGTTTTTTAGATTTAGTAGAGAAACTCTCTCCATAATTGATTTGCGTATCATAATAATCGGTAATTTCTTTACCTTGTTCTGTAGGTAAATGGCTAATTCATTTCGAATCTTCATCTAAAGGCATTACTCTACTACTTGCATACCCAGTCATTATAATAAATGGTTTAACTGCGTTTGTATTAAATACAAAATTTCCTGTTTGTGAATCATAAGTTACATCTAAACCTAGAGTTTTCGCCTTTTCAAATTTTTCAACATTGGTAATATCAGGGAAATCATTTAAAAATTTTTGAAATTCTTCAAATCGTTCTTGAGATTCAAAATCAGGTTTATATGATCCATCTTGCTCAATAGTATATGGAAGTAGTACTCTATTAACCTGACTCGTACCGTCTCACAATACTTTATTAATATCTATATCTCTCACTTTTTGATCTCCAAAATATATAGATGATTTATCTACAATTTTCCCGATATCTGCTTTATCAAGTAATTGTTGTAAATTGGTTTGAGGTACTATATTGCCATTTTTATCTACAGGAGCACCATATGATTGAGCATAAGCACTAATTGCTATTTTTGAATCTGCTGGACTTAGTAACATTTGACGACCTTCAATAATTCTTCCATTTGCAAGAGCTTCCAATTGACTAAGCTCTGTTTCATCTGGTTTTTCAGAACTACCACTACCACTACTTAAACTATCGGTCATTTCTTTTTGGAATGCTAATTCTCTAGAATGTGTAGTATGTTCAGTTAACGCTAATCCAAGTAAATTTAATACTTCTGTTTTTGAATTTGGATTTCCGCCTTCTGCCGCAGTTTTAACTCTTAAAGCATGTAACATGTTACTAGGAAGTGTAGTATATAGATACTCTAATGCTCTTTCTGTACCTTGATCTTTATTTGTTATTTTATAATATCCATCAGGTCCTCCCATTAATAAACTTCTAAAACCATCTTCGATTTGTTCCTTGTTTTTTAAGGTATATCCTTCAATCGTTTTAGTTCCAAAATCTTTTATAACACCTTTCAGATAATTAACAATACTTTCCATTCCAACTGAATTAGAAAGATTATTTAATATATCTTGTCGATATGCTAATTCAGGTTGATGTTCTCTTAAACTTAAGAGCTGTGAATTAGTTAAAGCTTGGTATTTATCTTTATTAGAATAATATTCTGAAGGATCTACTGTTGAAATTCCATCATTTTCAGAATATACATACATTCTACCTTTATCATCAACAATCGGAACAGGATTTCCACAAGTATTCTGCCCATCATCCCATATCATTATTTGTTTACTCCATGTTTTTCCATTATCAGACGAACGCTTAACAACAAGATCTATATCTCCACTGTCTCCATTACTTCTAGCTTTTCTAGCCTCTGCAAATGCCAATAAGGTATTACTCTGCGTTTTAACAATAGCAGGTATTCTATAGACTTCATATCCGTCTACTCCCTGACTATAGACATAATCGAATTGGGATGCTGGAACTTCCTCTTCAGGTGAAGGTGGAACCGGAGTATCTTGTGAATCATCATCTTTTTGACAAGCCTGTGTAAATAGGCTCGTCATAAGAAATATACATGTCAGAATCTTATAAGTTTTCATATCCTTGGGTTTGTTTCAGATTAGGATTAATATTCATATCACTTAGTGGAATTGCGAGATATAATGGAATAATAATATTATCAATAGCTTTCTTTTTCAAGTTCGGAACTTCCTGATAGACATCTATTGTTCCACCAAAATGGAATCTGAGAAGATCAGGCCATCTTTTCCTTTCAAGATATAATTCTCTTGCACGCTCATTCAGAATCTCCTTTTCCACTACTTTTTTATCCGTACTTCCATTATAAATACCTATCTTAGCACGATCCCTGACTTTATTTAACTCAATGATAGCCTGCGGTGTCTGATTCAATGCTGCATAAGCTTCGG
>ENA-OPDT01000739-OPDT01000739.1-human-gut-metagenome-genome-assembly--contig:-NODE-739-length-11418-cov-1.679398_pt1 | contig 11418 bp, 10 predicted proteins | sample MGYA00241627_ERZ501517 | MGnify/ENA primary metagenome ERZ501517 (study PRJEB25962, sample SAMEA2042435) | human gut metagenome | biome: human gut; feature: human-associated habitat; material: faeces... | reverse complement strand
TGTTTGAGGGAAGACAGGTGGTCAACAATATACAGAGATCAGCAAGCCTCTTCCTTGTTAAGAATATATTCTCACTGCTGATGGCCATATTCTCAGCGATATTTGCGATCACATATCCGCTGGAGCCTTCACAGATATCGCTCATAAGCATGTTCACCATAGGATTGCCGGGATTCCTGCTGGCACTTGAGCCGAACAGGGATCGTATAGAGGGAAACTTTATGGTAAATGTCATGTTAAAAGCATTGCCTGCAGGACTCACGGATGTGTTGTCGGTCGGAGCACTTGTAATCTGCGGACAGGTCTTCAATCTCCCGAGTGAGGACATAGCCACAGCCGGCACAATGCTTCTTGCGGTTGTCGGATTCATGATAATAATCAAGATCAGCCATCCGTTCAACAAGATGAAGTATGGTGTACTTCTTATCAACATAATCGGACTGCTGTTCTGTGGCCTTTTCCTCGGCAGGCTGTTTGCCATAGAGTCGATATCCAACATATGTTTCCTGCTCATGGTTGTATTTGCATTTGCGGCGGAATCCATGTTCAGGTATCTGACATTGTTTGTTGAAAAGCTCAGCAGCTTCTTTGGAGACGAGAAGAACAGACGTAAGATCAGAAGAAAGATAAGGAAATATAACATTTTTAAGTAGAGAATTGTCGAAAAAAGAATATAATAAACATAAAGATATACTCATAAGAAGCAATATTGTTTTTTATGAGTATGTTTGTTTATAAGGATGATATGTACAACTTGGATAACAGGAGGTAAGCATGGCAAATTCAACTAAAAAAGCACTTGAGGTATCTCTGAAAAAGCTTCTTAAGGACAAGCCATTTGACAAGATAACGATAGCGGATCTCACCGGAGACTGCGGGATAAGCAGGATGACATTCTATTATCATTTTCAGGATATATATGAGCTTGCCGAGTGGGTGTGCATAGAGGATGGCAAGCAGGCACTGAAGGATAAGAAGACCTACGATACCTGGCAGGAGGGCATGATACAGGTGTTTGAGGCTGTGCTGGAGAACAAGCCATTTATCGCAAATATATACAGGTCGGTGGATAAGGCTAAGATAGAAAACTATCTGTATAAGCTGTCGTATCAGCTCATAGCGGATGTAGTCGATGAGAAATGTGCAGGGGATAATCTTTCGGAGGCTGATAAGCAGTTCATTGCAGACTTTTACAAGTATGGATTTGTGGGGATTATGCTTGACTGGGTAGATAAGGGGATGAAAGACGATTATCATAAAATAGTGGAGCAGCTTAGCACCACGCTTCGTGGAAATATAGCAAATTCCATTCATAACTTTGAAAGCGAGATGTAAAAGCAGAGGACGGATCAGGATAAAGAAATCTAGTACTGCGGGATACGCGGGGAGAGCGCTTATGAATCGAACATCAGATATGAAAAAGAGATTGCCGGGGATAATATTGATAACAGGGGGGATCGTGTTGGTTGCTATGGTCATCCAGGCGGTTATACTCAGCTTTATCAATAACAGGAGTTTTGACAGGACCTCGCAGGTGCTGCTGGATCAGGTCAGCAATGTAATTGAGAAGAATAAGGCAAGTGAGGAAGATCTGATAGACTCCCTCAAGGAAGATTATATGGTCAGGGCTAAGGCTGTGGCGTATATAGTTGATGCAAAGCCTGAGGTGGCAAATGATGTGGATGAGCTCCGCAAGATTGCTGCACTTATATCTGTTGATGAGGTGCATTTGTTTAATACGGATGGCGTGATATATGCTGGTACCAATCCCGAATATTTTGGATATAGCTTTGATTCCGGGGAGCAGATGGCGTATTTCAAGCCGATGCTTGATGACAAGAATCTCACCATGTGTCAGGATGTCACTCCGAACACATCAAATGGTAAGAAGATGATGTATGCAATAACATGGAACGATGATGGAACCAAGATGATACAGGTTGGAATCGAGCCGAGAAGACTTCTGAATGAAGTAAAACAGAATGAGATATCCACGGTGGTTGCCAATATGCCTATGTATGATGGTCTGAGTGTTGTAGTGGCAGATGGCGAATCGGGAGAAATATATGGATGTTCATATGAACCGGTAGTAGGGCTTACTCTTGATGAGATCGGCATTTCGGTGACTGATGATATGTTGCCGGACGATGAAGACAGTTTTACAGGCATAAGAAGGATTAATGGATTTAGAAACAGATGTGTATTCCGAAGATCCGGAGAGTATGTGATCGGGGTCATATATAGAATGGATGTGAATAGCCGGAGTAATATGGCAATCATGGTTATCATGGCACTGTATCTGTGTTTTGCCGCCTGCCTGGTGGTAAACATGGTGATGAAGGTGATCCGTGCGAACCGGGAGAGAAATGAACAGCTGTCAATATTGACATCCATGTCGGGGATGTATTACAGCATGCATATGCTTGATCTTCAACATGATACATTTGCACTCTATACAGCAGGAGACCTGATATTGAGGGCTGGTGAGCGGGCAGCAGGGGCGAAGGAACTTATGAGGAAGATCGTTCATAAGGTGGTTGTGGATGAACATCAGGCAAGTGCCCAGAAATTCATGGATCTTGATAGTCTTGGGGACAGGCTGATCAAGAAAAAGATTGTATCAGGTGAGTTCATGGTGAAGGATCTTGGATGGTTCAGACTGTCATTTATATCGATAGATGTTGACGAGGACGGACGTCCTTTAAAAGTCATATTTACCACCAGAAACATAGATGAAGATAAGAAACGGGAGCAGAAGCTGATAAGAAGGTCTTATACAGATGAGCTCACAAAATGTTATAACAGGAGTGCATATATAGATGATGTCAGGGAGCTGCCGGGAGATTCTGTATATGTGTATGTGTCCATGGATGTAAATGGGCTTAAGCCAGTGAATGATACCCTGGGACATGCGGCTGGAGATGAACTGCTTCAGGGTGCTGCCGAGTGTATGGAGCAGTGTTTTGGAAACTATGGTAAGGTGTACAGGATGGGCGGTGATGAATTTGCAGCCATCATCTTTGTAAATACCAGAAGGCTGAAGAGAGTGCAGCAGGAGTTTGATGACGTTGTGCGTGGATGGTCTGGACAGCTGGTGAAATCCGTATCGATATCATGTGGCTATGTGTCAAGTGATGAGAAGGACTGGGAGTCATTTGACGAGATAGTAAAGGCTGCAGATGAGAGAATGTACGAGAACAAGGCGGCATATTACAGGCAGAAGGGCGGCGATAGAAGGTATCGCTAGAGTACATATGCAATATAGAGTTATACAAAACGGGTGGAATGATAAAAATTTTATCATTCCACTTTTTTTGTAAATATGAAATAAAAATTGGGCAAGCTATTATAGGGGCATGAGATGGATATAGACGGCAAACTGAAAGGAGAATTGCTTATGTCAAAGAAGAAATTGGGAATCGGGATAGCAGCGGGGGGAGCAGCAGTGGCGGCAGCCGGCGCAGGAGCAGCAGCTCTCACAGTTAAAAATCATAATAAGGCAAAAGTTCAGAAGGAGAAGGCTGCGGCTGAACATGCTGAGTACCGCAATACGGAGCGCGGAAAGCATGAGAAGAACAGTAAGGGAATCTATTATACAAATGGTAACTACGAGGCATTTGCCAGACCGAGAAAGCCGGAGGGCGTGGATGACAAGAACGCATATATAGTGGGAAGTGGTCTTGCATCACTGGCAGCAGCTTGCTTCCTTGTACGTGACGGACAGATGCCGGGTTCACACATCCATATTCTTGAGGCCATGGATATAGCGGGCGGTGCGTGCGATGGAATATTTGATCCTGCCAGAGGCTACGTCATGAGAGGTGGACGTGAGATGGAGAACCATTTCGAGTGCCTGTGGGATCTGTTCAGAAGTATACCTTCCATAGAGACACCGGGGGTATCGGTTCTTGACGAGTATTACTGGCTGAACAAGGAGGATCCAAATTATTCACTGTGCAGAGCAACAGTGAACAGAGGCAAGGATGCCCACACAGATGGCAAATTCAATCTGAGTCAGAAGGGCTGTATGGAGATCATGAAGCTCTTCATGACAAAGGACGAGGATCTGTATGACAAGACAATAGAGGATGTATTCGATGATGAGGTGTTTGATTCGACATTCTGGCTGTACTGGAGGACGATGTTCGCATTTGAGAACTGGCACAGTGCACTGGAGATGAAACTCTACTTCCAGAGATTCATACATCACATCTCAGGACTTCCGGATTTCTCGGCCCTCAAGTTCACAAAGTACAACCAGTATGAGTCGCTGATCCTTCCGATGGTGAAGTATCTTGAGGCTGCGGGCGTGACATTCCAGTACAACACGGAGGTCACAAATGTCATATTTGACATGAGAGACGGCAAGAAGATAGCAAAGACCATCGAGTGCAGGGTAAACGGAACTGAGAAGGGAATCCCGCTCACTGAGAACGATCTTGTATTTGTCACAAATGGAAGCTGCACGGAGGGAACTATCTACGGTGATCAGAATCATGCGCCAAATGGTGACGCAGAGGTGAGAACAAGCGGCTGCTGGAGCCTGTGGAAGAACATAGCTGCACAGGATCCTTCATTTGGCCATCCTGAGAAGTTCTGTTCTGATATATCTAAGACAAACTGGGAGTCGGCCACAGTAACAACGCTTGACGACAAGATCATCCCATACATCGTGGATATCTGCAAGCGTGATCCGAGAACAGGAAAGGTTGTCACGGGTGGTATCGTGAGCTGTCAGGATTCAAGCTGGCTGATGAGTTGGACCATCAACAGACAGGGACAGTTCAAGACCCAGGACAAGGATAAGGTGTGTGTATGGGTATATGGCCTGTTCACAGATGTTCCGGGCGATTATATCAAGAAGCCTATGAAGGATTGTACCGGTAAGGAGATCACGGAGGAGTGGCTCTATCATCTGGGTGTGCCAGAAGATGAGATCGAGGAGCTGGCCACAAACAGCGCAGTCTGTGTGCCAACTATGATGCCATATATCACCGCGTTCTTCATGCCTAGAGCAAAGGGCGACAGACCGGATGTAATTCCAGACGGATGCACCAACTTTGCATTCCTCGGACAGTTCGCAGACACCCCTCGTGACACAGTGTTCACCACAGAGTATTCGGTGAGAACAGCCATGGAGGCTGTGTATGGACTTCTCGGCGTGGACAGAGGTGTTCCTGAGGTGTGGGGAAGTGTGTACGATATCCGTGAACTGTTGGACAGCAGCGTGAAGCTCATGGATGGCAAATCTCCGCTTGAGATAAATCTTGGACCTCTGAACAAGCTCAAGAGGCCTATACTTAAGAAGATCCAGGGCACGGTGATCGAGAAGGTGCTGAGAGACCACGACATCATCAAAGAGGGTATGCTGTAGGTTGAAGTTAATATAGAGTAATAAGAAAGTTCCATGTGTCTGCACGGTGCAGATCCATGGAACTTTTTATGTGGTGAAGACACTGGGGACGGAGGTACCTGTCCCCTCCGTCCCCCGGTACATATGGAAAATAAATTGACTTTTCCCATGTATAAAAATATACTTTTGGATATAAAAGATATGAGAGAGAAGTAAAAATGAATAAGATAGAGATAAACGACAAATGGATGCAGAAAACCGGTGTTGTGTGGCTCGGTGCCATGTTGTGCTGTCTGCTGTGGGGAAGCGCATTCCCCTGTATAAAGATAGGCTACGGAATGTGGAATATAGAGAGTGTGGATACATCGTCACAGATACTGTTCGCAGGTATGCGATTCGTGCTGGCGGGAATTCTTGCCGTGATATTTGGAAGTCTGCTGGAAGGAAGATTCATCAGGCCGGAGAAGGGCTGCGCCGGCAAGATAGCGTGGCTTGCGATGCTGCAGACAGTCATACAATACCTGTTCTTTTATATAGGTCTCGCACATACAAGCGGAGTCAAGGCGTCCATCATAGAGGCATGTATTCGTTGCCATCATAGTGTCAGGCTTCATATTCCATCAGGAAAATGTCACTGTAAAGAAGATGCTTGGCTGTCTGGTTGGATTTGCGGGAGGATAATATATGAAGATGACAACACTTTGTTACATAGAGAAAGATGGAAGATACCTGATGCTCCACAGGACAAAGAAGGAGAAGGACATTAATAAAGGCAAATGGATCGGTGTAGGTGGACATGCCGAGGAGGGTGAGAGTCCTGAGGACTGTCTTCTGAGGGAGATAAAGGAGGAGACGGGACTTACGCTTACATCGTACAGATTCAGAGGGCTGGTGACATTTATCAGCAATGAGAGTGAGAATGAGCTTATGTGCCTGTTCACCGCAGATGGATTTGATGGGGAAGTTCAGATATGTGATGAGGGGGACCTTCAGTGGATAGATAAAGAGATCGTGCCAACACTTCCGACGTGGAGCGGGGATGCGATATTCCTGAAATTGCTGCTTGAAGGGGAGAAGAGATTTTTCTCACTCAAGCTCGTATATGAGGGAAGTGAGCTGGTGGAGCACAGGCTGGAATTCTATTGATAAGGAACGTTCCCACAAGAGGAAAGGGGGATAGGATGTTTCAAATAAACAATCATGGAAATATAAGCAGTAAGGTTTCGGCTATAATAATTATGGTCATTGGTATTGGCATAATGATAGTTGGAATATGGATGGCAGCAGACAGAATGCGGAAGGATGATTACTACGGTTTCGCAACAGGAAAGGTAGTGGAATCGTCATATTATGAAAACAGCGATGACGAGAGGATGTACTCGGCTATTTATGCGTATTTTGTGGGCGATACGGAATATGAATTAGAGGATGATGATGCATCAAAGGTTCCACCGCAAATTGGAAAAAAGGTGGAGATCAGATATGATCCAGAGGAGCCAGCTGATGCATATGTGGGTGGAAAGCCATTGCCAGGCAGCATATTGATGGGCATAGGAATTACGATGATCATGTTATCAATACTTGCCTTTGTGAAAATGCGTAAGGGCAAAATCTCTGATGAGAGAAAGCTTGTGATCGAATTGCTGACGGGGATTATAATGCTTGTGGTCTGCATAGGAACTATCAGATTACTCCAGGACAACGGGGGAGGTATCGGATTATCCGAAATAAGCATAGTTGTATGTGGAATAGTGGGAATTATTGTAATTATCTCAAGTGTTAAGTATTACATAGATGTAAAGATGGGCAGGACTCCATCTGAAACAATACTCTCTCATTTAGGGTTAGACGCGGCTTCTCTGATGTTAGATGATGAATCAGAGGGGGAAGAGTATAATATACCGAAATACCTCATGCCGGAATCTGAACAAGCGGAAACGGTAGGGGAAAAACCGCAGAAACAAGAGTATGAAAAATATGATCATCTGCAGGGAGATGGAACCCAGAACCCATATAGTGGGAAGATTTAGGAACGTCCATAGAAGGAGAAAACAAAATGGAATATAAAAGATTTGACAACACAATAATTGCAAGGATTGACAAAGGTGAGGAGATATTGGAGCAACTGAAGGTAATTGCTATTAATGAGAATATAAAGCTTGCCAGTATCAATGCTCTTGGAGCTATCGATGATTTTACAGTCGGAGTATATAAGATAGATGAAAAGAAATATTACTCCAACAGCTTTAAAGGATATTATGAAATCACATCGCTTACAGGAACAATCAGTACAATGGACGGAGAATATTATGCACATCTCCATATGAGCGCCGGAAATGAGAAGGGTGAAGTGTTTGGCGGACATCTGAACAGAGCTGTTGTCAGCGCAGTCTGTGAGATGGTAATTTCAGTAATTGATGGAAAAGTTGACAGAATTTATGATGAAGGAACAGGACTTAATATATTTAAGTTTGATTGAGTGCGTTGAATATATAAGATAAATCGGAATTTTTGGAGGTATATGGAAATGAATAAGGAACAGCTATACGCAGCACAAACAGCAATGATTGAATGGTTATCTGACCCTCATGAATTAGGAAAAAAGCCTTTCAAAATTGAATGTGCAGGTGAATTTGATTTTAATGAAATGCATTATTACATTTTCAAATTCAAAGCGTCGTTGCTTGGTAAATGGCTTGTTGGCGTTTGTGGTGGTTTTGAAGATGATGATTTAGAACCATGCGGACATATTTTCAGCAATATGCAAGAATATAATGAAACTACTGCTAAAAATGAGTGTATTACAATGGTTGAAAATATTATGGCATACTGGAAAGAACAAGCCGCCAAATATAATAACCAATAATACAAATTTGAATTTCTCTCGCTGTCTGGTTTGATATAAAAATTTGATTATTTGAAAAAATCAAAAAATGACGTAGCGTGATATATTGCTTGTCACGCTACGTTATGTACTAATATGGACCTTGAAAGGAGGCAGGATATGTCATTATACACAACAGGAGAGCTTGCAAAGAAGTGCAACGTTTCAGTAAGAACGATTCAATACTATGATGAAAGAGGTATTTTGGTGCCAACAGATTTGACGGAAGGGGGACGAAGACTGTTCTCCGAAGAGGATGTTGCCACATTGGAAACGATTTGCTTTTTAAGAGATTTGGATATCTCTATAAAAGATATTGCTGAAATATTGGAATCCGAAGAGTCAAAAAAGGTAATCGAACTTTTGCTTGATGAGCAAGAAAAAAATATTCAGGCGGATGTCAAGAAAAAAACGAAACAATTAGAAAATATTAAAGGCATAAGAAGTTCTTTGGCTTCTTTCAAGGATGGGTCGCAAAAAACAATTCATGACATATCATCGATTATGGAGGAAAAAGAAAAGCGAAAGAAAATGTACAAAAAAATGCTGATCATAGCAATTCCGTTAGAAATTGTCGAAATTGTTACTTTTGTGATTGGTATATTAAAAGGAATCTGGTTGCCATTTTTTGTGGCCATGGCAGTGATTCCTATTTGTGTAGCAATTATGTTTGGCTATTGGTACAAGCGGGTAGAGTATCTCTGTCCGGAATGCCATACCAGATTTCAGCCAAAGAAATTAGAAGCATTCTTTGGAAATCATACGCCAAAGACACGAAAGCTAACTTGCCCTACCTGCAGGAGGAGAATCTGGAGTTTGGAAGTATATAGAAAAGAGGTGGATGCATAATGGAAACAATTAATTTGAGTAAGAAACAATTTGTGATATACATGGCAGTCGCATTTGGGTTGGCCTGGATTTTAGAAATGATAGCAAGTATTTTTAGCAATAATGGAAATCAGATGGTGTTTGCTGTTATCTTGATGATTACCATGTTTATGCCATTTCTTGGAGTACTGATAGCCAGAATCCCACTAAAAGGTATGGGATGGGTACCACATTTAAAAGGGAAACTTCGTTATGTATTCTTTGCCCTTTGGATGCCGGCGTTATTAAGTATCCTTGGAGGGGTCTTGTTTTTTGTGATTTTCCCGGATACATTTGACTCTGAATTTATGACGTTAAGAGGTCTTTTAGAGGAAGCGGGAGCGTTGGAACAGTTTGAAGCAAAAGGTATCACTATGCCAATGTATTTGTTAATTACTAGCATTCAGGCGGTAACTGTTGCACCATTTATGAATATGTTTGTTGCATTAGGCGAAGAGGTCGGTTGGAGAGGTGCGCTGTATCCATATTTGAAGAAGAAGCTGGGTGTTACTAAGGGTCGAATTGTAGGTGGTACTATTTGGGGGGCTTGGCATTGGCCGATTATGATTTTGGCTGGATATGAGTATGGTAAAGAATATATTGGCGCACCGGTACTTGGTCCGATTGTGTTCTGTGTCGCTACTATTATGATGGGGATATTATTTGATTATGTATATGAAAAGACAGAGACCATCTGGTTGCCATCTCTTATGCATGGTGCTACCAATGCATTTACTATTTTTGCATATCTGGTAAAACCTGATTATTCCAATATGGCAATACTGGGACCGGCATATATCGGTATTATCAGTATGATTCCGATGATTGTTATGGCGGTCATTATTTGTGTAAAGAAGAAGAGGGATTGAGTATTAAATGGATATTCAATCGCACTAACAAATTTCAGTTTGTTAAACTGACGAGATTAAAAATAATACAGAGATAAGACAATGCACGTATTTTCTAAAAACAATCATGCAATATTGTGTGATAGAAGTCCGGGAACACCCGGACTTCTTCTTATTTTGATAGAATCGACATGTGTGGCTATTAAAAACGTAACAAATTTATGACCAGTAATGGAAAAATGTGATATCACAGCGATACAAGGTCGGAAAAAATGCAAAGACAAAGCCAACAAGGTCGGAAAAAGTGCTGAAACAATGCTAGAATAGACCATAAAAAATGTGGTATACTATCAGAGAAAGGACGGTGTGATAATGTATCGATTTGCAATGAATGATCTGTTACAGTGGAAAGGGAAGAAAAATAGAAAACCTTTAATTATAATGGGAGCCAGACAGGTGGGAAAGACCTGGTTGATGAAGGAATTTGGAAAGAACTGTTATGAGAAAACAGCATACATTTCTTTTTATAACAACCAACGTATGAATGCGGTTTTTGAAAATGATTTTGATATTGAACGAATCATAATGAATTTAAATATTGAGTCAGGAGTAACAATTACTCCAGGGAATACATTGATTATTTTTGATGAGATCCAGAACACACCAAAAGCTTTAGAATCCTTGAAATATTTCTGCGAAGAAGCACCAGAATACCATATTATAGCAGCAGGGTCACTGCTGGGAGTGGCAATTCATGAGGGAGTGTCGTATCCGGTTGGTAAAGTTGACTTGTTGGATCTATATCCGCTTAACTTTAGAGAGTTTTTATATGCTATGGGCGAGAAAAAACTGGCAGATGAATTAAAAACAAAGGACTATTCCATTATTGATAATTTCTCTGACAAATACCTTTTCTGGTTAAAAAACTATTATTACACGGGAGGAATGCCTGCGGTAGTTGATGCTTTTCGACTAGACAAAGATTATACAGAAGTAAGGCAGATTCAAAGCGATATATTAAGACAGTATGAAGGGGATTTTGGAAAGCATATTGAAAGCAGGGTGCTTCCAAGAATCAGAATGGTGTGGAATTCTATCCCAATGCAGTTGGCAAAAGAAAACAAAAAATTCTTTTTTGGTCAGATAAAAAAGGGGGCTCGTAGCAGCGAGTTTGAAATAGCAATTCAATGGCTGCTTGACTGTGGACTGATTTATAAAGTTAATCGTGTAAATGAACCTCATATGCCTCTAAAAGCATATCAAAGCATGAATGCGTATAAATTGTTTATGCTGGATGTCGGATTACTGGGGGCATTAAGTGAGTTGCCGGCGACATCTATATTGGAAGAAAATGATATTTTTATGGAATTCAAGGGTAATCTCACAGAGCAATATATGTTGCAGCAGATGATTTCAGATACACCGCACACACCGTATTATTATGGAACAGAGAAAGCTACGTTTTT
>ENA-OPDT01000728-OPDT01000728.1-human-gut-metagenome-genome-assembly--contig:-NODE-728-length-11485-cov-1.470779_pt1 | contig 11485 bp, 10 predicted proteins | sample MGYA00241627_ERZ501517 | MGnify/ENA primary metagenome ERZ501517 (study PRJEB25962, sample SAMEA2042435) | human gut metagenome | biome: human gut; feature: human-associated habitat; material: faeces... | reverse complement strand
TCTGGGTGTTCAGGTTCAGTACGTTGACCAGGGTCATGTATCGGAGAAGGTTACCGCATCCGTAGAGCAGTTAGCTGCAGCAGGATGCCAGGGTATCATCATCTGCAACTCTTCTGATACAGAGATGACATCCGCTATCAAGACATGTAATGACAATAAAGTATATCTGGCACAGTTCTTCCGTGTTATCAGTCAGGAAAACAGTGCAGATATTTATCAGGCAGCAAAAGATTCTGATTATTATATCGGAGCTGTTCACGAGGATGAGCCGGCAAACGGTGAAGAACTTGTAAACATTCTTTTAAACAAAGGTGACAGAAACATTGGTCTGATCGGCTGGGAGCAGGGAGATGCTACATGGCTCGGCAGATGGGAAGGCTATAAAGCTGGCGTAGATAAGTGGAACGAAGAACATCCAGATGATCAGGCAAAGCTTTCTGAGCCACAGTACGCAGGAACAACTTCCGAAGGTGGTTCTAAGGCAGCAGAAGCTCTGATGGCAGCAGATCCAAACCTGGATGCACTTATTCCAGCAGGTGGTGGTGGAGATCCTCTCCAGGGTGCAATCGCAGCAGTTGAGCGTGCCGGAAAGACCGCAGATATCGACATCGTTTCTACAGACTTCCTTCCAGACCTTGGAGACAGACTTGAGAATGGTTCCATGGCTGGTGAGTCCGGAGGACATTTCTGTGATCCATTGATCGCATTCATGATGGTATACAATGCAGTAAAGGGTAACTACAAAGACTTTGGTGGTAAGTTCGAAGATGTTCCATTCCCATATCTGTATGTATCATCTGCAGATGATTACAAGAATTATGAGAAGTATTTCGTAGATCAGCTTCCATATACCGATCAGGAACTGGTTGATATGTCTAAGCTGAGTCTGGAAGACTTAAGAATTACTGCACAGAGCGTATCTATTGAAGATGCAGCAGCACGTGCGGGTAAATAAAACAATAACCACAAGGGGTGGCGCTGCTTGCGGCGCCACCTTTTTCCATCAATGTGACGTTTATCAGAATTGACAAAAAGAGGTAGATAATATGAGTACTACGAAAAAATTTTCGGGAAAAGCAATGGGGTATCTGATCCTGCTCGGTCTGGTTGTGCTTTCCTGGGCCATCTTTAAAATACTTTCGCCGCATAACTTTGGATCTTTCGGCAATATGCTTAACTATTTTCAGGCCAGCCTGATTGCAACTGTTGGTGCCGTAGGATTCTACTTTGTAATGGTAATGGGAATGTTCGACTTTTCCATTGGCGCAAATATCATGCTTTCCGCAATCGTTGGGTGTGTATTCGCCACCCGTTTTAATCTCGGATATTTCGGATTGATCGTCGGATGTATCTTAACAGGAACAATTGTCGGTGCATTAAACGGTATGTTTTATGTAAAACTCCGTATCCCGTCCATGATTGTAACAACAGGACTTGCACTGATCTATGAGTCTCTGGCAAACTACATTGCAGGCGGCGTAGAGCAGACACTTCCATCCAATTTACGTGCATTTGGCCAGATGCCTTGGGATATCATCCTTGCACTTGTGGCATGTGTCGTTGCTTACATATTCTTAAATTACACAAAAATTGGAACATACACCTATGCTATCGGCAGTGATGAGTTTGTTGCCAAGAACATGGGTATTAACGTAAATAAGTATAAAGTTCTTGCATTTATTTTAAGTGGTGCATTCCTCGGTGTTATGGCGATCCTGACCATCAGTTACGGATCTTCCATGGTAGCCGTTACCGGAATGGCATCTATGAGCCGAAACTTCGTACCGACCATGGGATGTTTCTTTGGTCTGGCATTTAAGAAATACGGAATGCCACTTCCGGCAATTATCATCGGTGAGTTTGTCATCAACATCATCTTCTTCGGTTTCATTGCTCTTGGAGCACCAACCGCTATCCAGGATGTGATCACAGGACTTGCACTGCTTATTATCATTACTCTGACAACAAAGGCTACAAAGGGCGAGATCGTCAAGTAATGAAAGGGGGAAGACAGCAATGAGTGAAGTAAGATTACAAGTAAAAAATCTCTGCAAGAACTTCGGTATTACAAAAGCCGTACAGAACGTTTCCTTTAACGTTAACAAGGGAGAAGTTCATGCACTGATCGGAGAAAACGGCTCCGGAAAATCCACCCTGACCAACATGCTTACCGGTATTTACAGCATTGGCAGCGGTACATTTATTCTGGATGGCAAGGAAGTTCATCCAAAGAATCAGGTAGAAGCAAACAATGAAGGAATCTCCATCATTGTACAGGAGCTTGGTACATTGTCCGGACTGACTGTTGCAGAGAATATTTTCCTCGGTCATGAGGATCAGTTCGTACACTGTGGCATCAAAAATACAAATGCCATGAACAAAAAAGCAACAGAGCTGTTAAAGCAGTATGGATTTGAAAGAATCAAGGCTGCTGATATGATCGACTCTTACAACTTCGAGGATCGTAAGCTCGTAGAGATCGTAAAGGCAACCTACTTTAATCCAAAGATCGTTGTTATTGATGAGACAACGACAGCGCTTTCCCAGGAGGGGCGTGAAGAACTGTACAAACATATGGAGCGTATCCGAAAGAGCGGCAACACCGTCATCTTTATTTCCCACGATCTCCCGGAGATCATTGAGAAATCCGATACAATCACCATTCTCCGTGATGGTGTATACATTGATACCGTAAAGAGTAAAGATGTCAACGAAAATGATTTAAAGAAACTCATGGTTGGACGTGAAGTAACGGGCGATTACTACCGCAGCGATTACGGGGAGAAAGTTTCCGATGAAGTCGTACTTTCGGTAAAGGATGTAACCGTTCCGGGATTGATCGAGAATGTAAGTTTTGATCTGCACAAAGGTGAGATCCTTGGATTTGGTGGACTTTCCGAGTCTGGTATGCATGAGATCGGTAAAGCAATCTTTGGTGCATCCTATGACAGGGAAGGAACCGTAGAGCTGGCAGATGGAACCCAGATCAACGATATTCCGACCGCAATCAAACACAGCATTGCATATACATCGAAGGATCGTGATAACGAGTCGGTTGTGTTAAATCAGAGCATTGGAGATAACATTTGTCTCCCGTCACTGGATGAACTGTCCGGACCGGCACATCTGATCAGCGATAAGAAGAAAAAAGATTTTGCAAACAAATTTGCAAAGCAGATGTCCGTTAAGATGGTCGATGTCAACCAGTTCGTTTCCAACCTGTCCGGTGGAAATAAGCAGAAAGTCGTTCTGGCAAGATGGATCGGAAAAGATTCCGATATCGTCGTACTCGACAGCCCGACACGAGGCATTGATATCAAGGTAAAGCAGGATATTTACCAGTTGATGAATCAGATGAGAAAAAATGGAAAATCCATTATCATGATCTCCGAGGAATTGATGGAGCTGATCGGTATGTGTGACCGCATCATGATCATGAAAGACGGCAAGATCAGCGGAGAACTTGAGCGTGACCAGAACCTTGATGAAAATGGTCTGATTACGATGATGGTATAAGGAGGCAGCTATGGGAAGTCAAGCAAGTGTAAATACAAACGATAAAGAGCAGCAGCTCAAAAAAGCATCAAAAATGTCGCTGATCCGTTCACTTCTTCCGATTGTAGGACTGGTGGTTATTTTCCTGTTATTCAATTTCCTGACAGATTTTCGAATGATGGGTAATATGTCACTGGTACTCTCACAGGTATATGTGACGATGATTTCTGCGATGGGCGTATTTTTCATTATGACAATGGGTGGTCTGGATTTCTCCCAGGGATCTATTCTTGGTATTTCCTCCATTGTAGTATGTATGCTCTCAAAATACAGCATTCCACTGGCAATTATCGGTGGTATTGCAGCCGGAGCAGCAATCGGTGCGATTAACGGTTATTTCTATGTAAACCGTAAGATCAAATCCTTTATTGTAACAATTTGTACCATGTTCTTATTCCGTGGTTTTATCAAGTACCTGACAACCAACGCTCCGGTAGCCGGATCTGCAAAGCTGATCAATTATGACAGCACAGCACTGAAAGTTGCCTGCACGGTTGTGATACTTGCCATTGGATTTGTGGCATTCCGCTTTACAAAGTTCGGAACTTATTTAAAGGCCATCGGTGCCGGTGAGAAAGCAGCTATGTTTTCCGGTATCCGTACAGACCGGATGAAATTCCTGATTTATGTACTGGCAGGTGCCATTACAGGATTTGCAGCATTTATCAATGTTATCAAAGTCGGATCGGTAACATCTTCCGGTGGAAACCAGTTAGAGACACAGATCCTGATCGCACTGGTACTTGGTGGAATGCCAATTTCCGGTGGTGCAAAGGTTCGTTTCGAGAATATTATTGTCGGATCATTACTTTACATCGTATTAAACAGTGGATTAACTATGATGGGATTCTCTACACAGATGATGCAGCTCATTCAGGGTATCGTATTCCTGATCTTCGTTGCAGTATTTGCAGATCGTGAGTCTATTCAGGTTATCAAGTAAAAACATAAAAAGGCAAATGGAGAGGCTATGCGTAATACAGAACAGGATAATTTGAAATATCAGAAATTATATCATTGGGCACATACGTTAATCACCAGTGGCGTAATTAAAAATATGGATAAGTTTCCGTCTGAGACCATTCTGCAGAAGAAATTCGGTTATTCCAGGCAGACGGTGCGCACAGCTCTCCAACAGTTAGAGGATGAGGGGCTGATCACCCGGGTACGCGGAAGCGGAACGTACGTGTCTTATGAAGGCAGTACCGAGAACGAATCGCGTCAACGGGTTGGTCTGCTCCTTAGTTATTATTCGGATTATTTATTTTCACAGGTGTACGATGGAATTGAATCGGCACTGAAAGAAAAAGGGTATGGAATTGAAGTCGCGGTAACAAAAAACAGACTGAATGATGAGGCGATCTATCTGGAGGGACTGTTGAAAAGCAATGTTTCCGGATTGATTATCGAAGGTTCCCGGTCGGCATTTCCAAACCCGAATATCCGTTTGTACCGGGAAATACGAAAACAAAATATACCAACACTTTTTATTCATAATCATTATGAAAACCAATTATTTGACAGTGTGGAGATGGAGGATGCCAGAGCTGCATATGAGCTGACAAAAATACTGATTGAGCACGGACACCGCCGGACTGACGGTGTATTCAAATATGATGATATGCAGGGGATCGAGCGTTATAAGGGTTTTATCCAGTGCCTCTCCGATTACGGGGTAAAGTTTGATGACGATTGTGTACGCTGGTATTCGACCAAAGATATGGATGAAAAACTTGGGAAAAAGGGAATGCTTCATATGTATCGCAGAACAAAAGACTGTACGGCAATGATTGTGTATAATGACGAGGTTGCCGGTTATTATATGGAGTTTCTGGCAGACCGTGGACTTTCCGTTCCGGAGGATGTTTCCGTAGTATCTTTTGATGATGCGGAGCTGCAGCAGGAACAGAAAGTGAAATTATTGTCAGCAGTGCATCCGAAGTATCAGCTGGGACGGATTACCGCCAAAAATCTTTTGCGGATGATGGAGGATGAGAACTGGCAGGAAAGAAATTATTCGTATCGTTTTCCGGTGAAGCTAAATGACGGAAATTCCGTGCGGGCGATCGATAGGAGATAAGGATGAAAAGACATCTGTTTTCTTTTAAAAAATAGAAAGCAGATGTTTTTTTGTTGAAAAAATATGGGATGATTGACAGGAAAGAAGCCATTAGAGTATCATAGGCTTAGCAATGGATCAGGGAGTAGAAAAACGTGACAACATTTGAAATGCTGCAGGAACTGCTTGCGCAAAATGAATTTGAACTTTTATTGCCGGAGGACCATACAGCAAATACAACAGAGCAGGATATCCGGTTGGTTTATCAAATGAATGATACCGTGGAGAGTTTTCTTGTTTTTCGGGAAGCAATCTTCACAGGCACATACAAAAAGGATTATGAAGGAAAACTGGATGCCTCTTATGACCGGGATCAGAACCGGTATGTGCTTGGGGTGCGGCAGGGAGACAGTGTTATTACCCTGTTTTATCAGAAGCTAGAGCTGGAAGTAAATCTATATAACTACGGAGAGATTGCACATTTCTGGGTTCCGCGGCATGAAAATCTGCGTCAGCTGGAATTTCGGATTGCAGTGCTGTGGGACAAGTATACCTATTTGGGGGAAAATTACTGCAGTGAGGGGGAAAAGCACCTGGTTCATCTGGCGGATGTCCCGGCACTTAATTTCTGTTCTTACTGTGCTGCACCGGAACCGTATATGGTGCCACATGAGATGCCGAAAGAGTCTTTCCTGCAGGGACTGGATGTGATGGAGCAGCTGGCGAAGCAGGCGAAAGACTGGCTGCTGGTTGGCTGGATTCACTTTTATCGCAGACATCCATCAACGATTGTAACCAGATGGGTGGCACACGTCCTGCACCATAGCATTCATTTTGGCTTTGTGAAAACACTTACGGAAACGATCAAAAAGGAGACGGCCATCTATCCGCGACGCCTGTTCGGAAAAAGCGGAGAGGAACGGCTGGCACTGTGTCTGAAAAAAGCAAACGCACGGAAGGAAGAACTGGAAAAGACGGGCGCATATGTAGAAATTGTGCGGCAGGAGCCATTTACAATTGCAAAAGATCAGCTGGATTTAAAGGTGTATCTGCTGGTCAGCCGCCAGGGGATGGTAAACCAGAAGATTCAGGTGGAGGAAATAGAGTTGTAATATGGCGGCTATTTTTGTGGCTTATTGTTATCTTTGCCAAAGGTATATCCACGACCAAAGCAGGTTAGGCCGAAACTTACCACTGCTATAAAGTCGACAATACTCATGGCTTAGCCCTCCTTTCCAGCGGATTTCTATGTAATCAGAGAGTAACAATAACGAATAAAAAGACAATCAGGTTAGAATTTGATTGAAAGACTTTTTCTAAAATGATAGTATAGATACATGGGAAACTAGAGAGCCGGGCGGCTTACCCTCTTTTTCGGAGGGGCTAACCCTCCAGACGAAAGAAAGGAGGGCGTTGCCAATGTATGTTACATATTCTGATTTGATTCAGATAGGGATATTCATTTGCGCCCTTGTTGGATTGTGTTACACGATTTTCAAGGGAAAACGAAAATAGCCGCCATTACTCGCAATAATGACGGCTGTTGTTAAAACAGATTTTTAATTATTGGGGTAAGCCGCTTCTCTAGCTTTCCCTTTTTCTATACATAGAATAACATATCTTTTGAATCTCTGCAAGGAAAAGTGTGAATCGATTCATAATTTGTTACTGTTCACTCAGCACCTGAACACCATGCTGTTCAGGTACACCTTTTCCCCCTTTTTGTGAAATGAGTTGACTTCATCACACAGGTGTAATATATTGAAGAAAACATATCATTTTCGGAGAGGGGGAATTTTTATGTGGATGTTACTGGGGATTCTTGTAGTTGGTGCGCTTGGAGGCGTATGTATGGCTGCACTCCGCAATGTGAGAGGGGATGTCGGTGGAGGCATGGGCAGAGATTATATGGAAAAAGAGTGGGGAATTACAGAAAATAAAAAAGAGTAGAAAGACAGATGAAATTATCAGAACAGATCAAAAAACAGGATGCAAAAGCATTTACACATAGTGGAAAATTTCATGCGGATGATGTATTTTCATCCGCATTATTGTTGTATCTGAATCCACAGATTACAATCACAAGGGGCAATCAGGTGCCGGAAGGATATGACGGGATTGTATTTGATATTGGCAGAGGGCAGTATGACCATCACCAGAGAGACAGTCGTGTGCGGGAAAATGGAGTACCGTATGCCGCCTTTGGTCTGCTCTGGGAAGAACTCGGAGGCGAAATCCTAGGCGGGACATTAGCGCAGCGGTTTGATGAAGAATTTGTGCAGCCGCTGGATAACAATGATAATACCGGGGAAAAGAATGAGCTTGCATCATTGATTGGCAATTTTAATCCGGTATGGGATGCCCAAATATATGACAAAAGTAAGCTGACCGCTGGGCAGAAGGAGTGTGGACTGACCGGGGAATTCCTGCATGCTGTCCGGATAGCAGGGCTGATCCTCGAAAATAAGTTCGCACGTTATCGTGCAGATGCGCGCGCGGATGAGAAAATCGATCAGGTACTTGCCATGCAGGAGACACAGGGTGGTGATGCGCGTATTCTGGTGCTGCCGGAATTTGTTCCGTGTCAGAAGAGGCTGAAGGAGACGGATACAGCGTTTGTTATTTTCCCGTCAAATCGTGGCGGATATTGTATCCAGCCACAGAAGAAACCGGATTCCATGAATTACAAATGCAGTTTTCCAAAGCAATGGCTGGGGCTTGAAAATGAAGAACTGCAGGAGGCTACAGGGCTTGCCAGCGCAGGGTTCTGTCACAAGGGCGGATTTCTTATGACGGTTGGAGACGAGGCGGATGCCATCAGGGCATGTGAGATCAGTCTGGAAGAATATGAGCAAAAGCCGGTGATTGTGTGTCTGTGGGATGCCGGAGAGACACAGGAGACAAAAAATTGCGAGAGAGAAGAAACAGAGCATTTGCTCAGGCAGATTCCGGATATGACCGATGCACAGATCTGTCACATGACACTTCCGCTTCTTCCAGATCTGGAAGAACAGGGCGTGTATGCGGAAGTTGCAATGGAAAAAGAAGACTGGAAAACGTATATCAAAGATTTTGTAAAACAAATACTCGAGTATAAACCGGAAGCGGTTTATGTTACGGCAGATCTGTTTGCAGCCTATCCGGTGGTGCATGCACTGCGAAAAAAACACATGCCGGTACTGATGCGCGCAAAGAAGGAAGGAAAGACCCGCATCGTGCGGCTTCCTTCGGGATCGTAGACCAGAAAGAGAGGAAGAACAATGGACGAGTCAGGAAACCACAAACAGGCAGAACAGAGGGAGAGAATCCGGTGGATCGTATCGATTTTGATTCCCCTTTTGTGTGCACTTCTGTCATTTTGTGTGATTGCAAAATACACCTCATCTCCAACTATGAAGATAAATGCACACGCGATTCAGTCACTGGATGACAAAAAGACAACTGCATTGGAACTGACGGCAACAGCTGCTTCTGCCGCAATTACGCTTATTCCGGGAGATGCCGGTACTCCGATTGCGGATAAACTGGCCGATCTGAGTTCGTATTTTCTGATTGTGGTCTGTGCAATATATCTTGAAAAATATCTGGTTACCATTACGGGGCTGGCAGCATTTAAACTGTTGATTCCGATCGGATGTATTTTGTTGTCGCTTTGTTTCGGATTCAAAAAAGATCTGGGCAGGACCATTGCCTGTAAGCTGGTTTTGTTTGGGCTGGCTGTTTATCTGGTAGTTCCGGTAAGTGTCAGGGTTGCGGATCTGATTGATGCGACATATGGAGCTTCCATGGAAAATACCATTGCATCGGCAAAGCAGGCGACGGATGAGATCAAAGGCGAGGCAGATACACAGAGTCAGGAGAGCAGTGGTTCTGATACTGGTGGGAAGAGTAGTTTCTGGTCGGGACTGGTGGACAAAGTTGAGGATACCGTCACCGGAGCAAAAGTAAATCTGGAAAATACACTGAACCGGTTTATAGAAGCGATTGCGGTAATGCTTGTGACTTCCTGTGTAGTACCGATTCTTGTTCTGTTGTTTTTTGTCTGGCTTGTGAAACTGGTACTTGGGGTAAATATTACGTTGCCACAGATCGGAAAAAAGAAGAAAGAGGGAAAAAGAATATGAAATTACTGATGAAACAGCGTGTTTTTTCATGGACGGATACCTATGATGTTTATGATGAGGCGGGAAATAAAAAGTATTTTGTAAAAGCAGAATTGTTTCGGCTGGGGCACCAGATCCATGTATTTGATGTTTCCGGAAATGAAATCGGTATGATCAAGCAGCGTCTTTTTACGCTTCTTCCTTCGTTTGATATTGTGATCAGTGGACGTGAATTTGGAAATATTCAAAAGGAATTTACGTTTTTTAAACCGCGTTATGAAATTGATTATAACGGATGGCGTTGTGAGGGAGATTTCCTCGCCTGGGATTATGATGTGTATGCGGGCTGCAGTTCAGTCGTGCATATTTCAAAGGAACTGTTCCACTGGGGAGATACCTATACGATTAATATTTTAAATCCCGAAGATGAGATTCCGGCACTGATGCTTGTCATTGCAATTGATGCAGCGAATTGTACACAGGGAAAGTAAAAAAGTTGGAATAACGAATCGGTCGTTATTCCAGCTTTTTCATTTCTTTCATTTATTTGCAGGCTTTCGGAAGTGAAAATTTAGTTGCCTTGTTGAAGTTTTTGTATGTAACAGATGTCTTAATCTTGGAGTAGGACATATCGGAATCCGCTACAAGAGAACTAAGATACTCGTTCATGAAGTCTTTCATGTCGATCGTCTGTTTTACCGGATAATAGGTCTTCTTATCAATCCAGAGAGAGATGGTAATCGGAGAAAGAGAACTGTAATCAGAAGATGTTCCCTGTGTGTTATCTCCGTTAAGTCCAAGTTGTGCAAGAAGACCGGCAATATCTTCGCCCTTCAGCTGTGCCTGAATCTGTACGGTTGATTTTCCGTTGACGGTTACGCTGTTTTTGACAATTTTTAAATCCGAATACATATCTGTGGTCTGTACAGAACTGAGCATATCGGAGTAGTCAGACAAATCCAGTGTTGATTTTTCATAGGTTTTGTTATCCGTAGAGGTGTACTGCAACAGTTTGTTGCCTTTTTGTTTTGTGTAGGAGATTACTTTTATTTTTGTGTCCTTACCGTTGGAAGGGATTGTCATCGTCATAACGGTTTTGGTTTTCAGCGGACTGGCAAAAGCAATCGTTGTTGACGTGGTTTTGGTGGATGTGGTTTTTCCCTGAACCGACATGTCCATATCCATGTTCATTTTCATCTCATAGGATTTCAATTTTTCTGTGGCTTTTCCCATTTTGTTGATGTACTGCTTGGCAGAAAGGGTTGCTGCCGCTACAGGAGTAGTGCCGGCAAAAGCGCATACTGCCATAACTGCGGTAAGCACAGCTGCCAGAAATTGTTTCTTTAACTTTTTCATAAAATAAAACCTCCATATTTTTTATTGATATGGAGGTATCGTATCATCTAAAGATGTTTTTCGTCAATAAGACCTTTTTCCTACATTTGCTTTATTTGGAATCCATTCGTGTCACAATCATGTGAATGATATATGGAACAAGAATCACCGGAATGGCAAGGTAAGCCAGAAAACTGTAAGCTTTCTGGATCAGTGTCAGAAGCCCGAACTGTGCGATGCCAAAATCAATCAGACAGCAGATCAGTGCGATGATAATCTCACGGGAGGAGATGCGTTTTCTGGTGTTTATGTCCGGAGTTTCTGCTTTTGGTGTCCCGGCAGATACATCATTTTTGCCGGAGTGGGTTTGTTTTTCCAGTCCGTCGGATACACGTTTGACCATAGCTGCAACCATATTTACCGCTGTGGATAC
>ENA-OPDT01000713-OPDT01000713.1-human-gut-metagenome-genome-assembly--contig:-NODE-713-length-11568-cov-1.582906_pt1 | contig 11568 bp, 10 predicted proteins | sample MGYA00241627_ERZ501517 | MGnify/ENA primary metagenome ERZ501517 (study PRJEB25962, sample SAMEA2042435) | human gut metagenome | biome: human gut; feature: human-associated habitat; material: faeces... | reverse complement strand
CCGCGCCTTCTTTTAAGAGACCCTTTTCCTCAGCGTCCTCGATCATCGCTTTTGCAATACGGTCTTTGACACTTCCTGCCGGGTTGAAATACTCAAGCTTTGCAACGATGTGTGCCTTGAGTCCAAGCTCCTTCTCATAATTTGTGAGCTCCAGAAGTGGAGTGTTTCCTATAAGTTCTGTCAACTGTGATGCTATCTTTGCCATGGTTCTTGTTTCCTTTCTTTTTTTACTTTTTTCAAGTCTCTATGGTCTTTCTTGATTCTTTACTATCTTTATATACTGTACATTATTTTCTATATAATTCTTTTAACAGGCCATCTGATAAATCTTTTCCTCTATCGCTCCCGCCAGAGCCGCATGGCCTTCCGGATTCATGTGCTCCTGATCTGCCTCGCTGCTGTCCGCCACAGATGACGCCGCCAGAAATTCTACACCAAACTCGTCGGCTATCTTTATAGACATCTGTGAGCTTCCTTGACACCTCAACGGATTCCGGTGAGAACTCAGGATCAAATTCATCCTTCCACACCTGCTCGCCTAAGTGTATCGGCGATACGAGAAGTATCCTGCTGTCCGCTGAATACTGTTTTGCCTGAATGAGCAGTCTCCGTATTCCCTTGCCTATCACATCCGGCGATGCCGAGAACACTGTCTTACAGTCATTTGTTCCAAGCATGATCACTATATTCTCCGGTTTGTGTGTCTCCAGCAGAGTTGGGAACAGCGACACGCCCTTTCTTCCCTGTCTCAGTGGATCCTCGAACACTGTTGTTCTTCCACAGAGGCCTTCCTCTATGATCCTTATATCTTTATTTGCCAGCTTCTGCTGCAATATACTGGTCCATCTGATTCCCCAGGGAAATCTCTCCCCATTCTCAGGATTGTATCCCCATGTATTGGAATCTCCAAAGCACAACACCTGTTGCATGTGTCCACCTCCTGTCTATTGAACCTCGCTCTGTTCAATGGATTTCATCATCAATCCACATATATCCTATCTGATATGTAGTAATTATCTATCAACATGTCGGAGTATACAACTTATTTCCTACTATGTCAATAGGGATTATGTGCTTTTATTGTTTAAAAAAAGAGTGAAGATGTAAAAAATATCATCTCCACTCCTTTATAAAGCACATATCCAGCCGTTAATCCTCTGCATTAGGATCACAATCTCTTACATACACATCAACCGAACTACCGCTTACTTTTATGTAATATGACTTTCCAGCTTCACAGTTATAGCTCATGTAAAAATCTTTTTTATTTGTTGTCTTGCTATGCTCTGCATCGTCCACTTCCATGAGCAGATTTTTGTTCTCATCATATAAGTATCCCTTTGGATCACCGTATGAAACAGAATAAAAATAATATGTTCCTGTTTTCTTTGGCACATACCTGTAATACATTCCAACTTCTGCATATACATCGTTAAAATTGCCAAAGTCAATAGCAAATTCATTCACATCCGCAGTTAACGTGGTCGTCTTACTGGTCACTTTTGCTGATATCACACCACGCTTACCTGAACCTTCCGCTGTCAGCTCATATGTTCCAGGAACAAGATACACATATCCGTTCCAGCCACATATTCTACCATATTCATCTGTCCATCTGCCCAGATCGTCAACCGTGCACTTTTCATTGTTAGATTTGACCGCAATCTTTGTTACATCCGCCGCAAGATCCACTTTATTCTCCCCAACGCCAAATGTACGATTGCCGATATAAGTCACATCGTCCCCAATTTTAATTTTCACATCATATGTTCCAGGAATAATTGACATATAATATTGTCCATTACGATCTACTGTAGCAAATTCACTGTTAAGTTCGTATTGGACTGAATTATCTTTGTTTATGATAATAACACTTGCCCCATCCAGTATATTGCCATTTTTATCTCTGACATACCCCATAAGAGTTGATCCAAGTATAGTTTTTATCACACAACCAACTATGGTACTTATTTTTTCGTTGTTGGCATCTGTTATTTTTACTTTGAGATTATATGTACCTTCTTCTTCTAATTTACCGGTTATTTTTCCTTTTGAATCAATGCTGAGATTATAACTTTCTCCGACAAAACTGTATGTATAACTTCCGGAACCGCCAGCCACAGCTGCAATACTATTGTTGATCCTACAGATATGGCTGTTACGTCCCATAATTTTAAATACTGGTTCATAATTTCCTGCAATCGTTGTCTGGCTGTATATATTCCATGAAATTTCATAAGTGTCCACATTTCCCAGTTCATCGACTGCTTTAACAGTTGTCCCAGTCTTTCCCGCCTTAGTCGGTTTTCCACTGAAATAAACCTTATTGGCATCTCCTGGATCCACCTTGTATTTCACGCCGGCAGGGAGGCCCACTACATTGATCACACATATGCCCTTATAACCTTCAATGCTATTTACATCCAGAGTCTTATTCATACCAACATTCTGCTCACACTTATAGGATACATAAATCGTTCTATTATTCACGTCTCCAGAATAATATGTCTCAATTTTAGAATTACCTGTACCCGTAAGTCCCTTTATATATATGCAGATTCTTGCCTTTCTTGACAATGTATAGCCTCTTCTCAGTGCAATCGTATAGTTCTTATTGTCTTTTGTTGTAACACTGTCAAATGGAATATTGTAATTATAATTACCATTCATCACTGTACTCGCCTTGATTGAAAAACTTGAGGACGTCAGTTTCTGTTCAGATGACAGCGTAAGTTTAACTGTACGAGGGTTACTCATCATTGCCGATACAATTGTGACTGGTTTTTCGACCGTTATTTTGTACGAAGCCTTCTTGCCGGTGCCATCTGTAGCCTTCGCTGTTATCACCGCTGTTCCTGTAGCAGCTGCATATACATTTCCTGCAGAATTTACCACTGCTACCTTATCATTTGAAGAACTCCATGCACATTTTTTATTTGTTGCATCTGCCGGCTTTATCACCGGGCTTAGCTGCATCGTTCTGCCAACATACATCTTTCCATTTGTTTTGCTGAAACTTATCGATGATACTGAGGCCCTTACAGTCACCCTGCAGATCGCTTTCTTTCCTGAACCATCAGCAGCAATCGCTGTGATCGTCGCTCTACCGCCTCTTACTGCTGTGACCCTGCCTGATACGCTTACCTTTGCGATCTTGGAATTGCTGCTTTTCCAGATAACCTTCTTATTGCTGGTTGTGTTAGGACCTACTGTCGCCTTTATCACTGCCGACCTGCCCTTCTTGATCGTCAGCGCAGATTTGTTCACCTTGACTCTTGTGGCCGGCTGTCCGACTGTGACCTTCACCACCTTCTTGATCTTTGCGTTTGACTTGAGAGAGATCGTGATATTTGCACTACCCTTTTTCACTGCTTTTATCTTGCCTGCAGAAGATACTGTCACGATCTTTTTATTGCTTGTTGAGAATTTCAGATTGCCTGAAGTCGTATTTGTCTTCAGTGTAAATGTTTTCCCCGCCTTGAGTGTAAGAGTATTACTTGGAAGATTCTTCACCGTGATACTCTTGACGGTTGATGTGGCCGCCGCATTTGCCGGAATGCTGACACCTGTAAATGTCAATGCAAATGCAAGGATCACCGCAATGACCGCCATAAACCTGTTACTTCTTTTCATAAAGTTCCTCCTTTTTCCTTAAAACATAACCTTTCCTTTTTAATACACCATATCACAATTATGAATTATGCGCATTTTTTTGTCAATCTCGCAAAATTCCCTATTATTTTGTATAAAAAGGCGAAAAGCCGGATATACAATACACTTATTGTATCCCCGGCTTTTCGTCTTATTCCATTATCTGTCACTCATCATCACACATCCTGTATCCCACGCCCAGCTCATTGATGATAAAACTCTTCTTGCCCGGCTTCACTCCGAACTTCTTTCTTATATTCGCCATATTGACCTGAAGTCTCTTGGTGCTTCCCATGTCATTGTAGCCCCAGACCTCCTTGACTATAAAACTGTATGTAAGCATCTTGCCCGGATGTCTGGACAGAAGATCGACTATGTTGTACTCAGTCTGAGTCAGCTTGATCTCCTCATCCCCTATGAACACTCGTCTGGCCTCATAGTCTATGAGCAAATCCCCAGTCTGGAATTTCCCTGTCGGCAGTTCACTGTCATGTGCCTGGTAAAGCACTGTGCGGAGTGCAGATCTGACCCTGGCAACCAGCTCCTCCGAGCCAAATGGCTTGGTCACATAATCATTTGCCCCGAGATTTAACGCCTCAACTTTATCCTTCTCATCTGATCTAGCAGACAGGACTATGACCGGTGTAAAATCCGTCTTCCTTATCTCTGTGAGGAACGATATACCATCCTTATCCGGGAGTCCGAGATCAAGTATAACTATGTCAGGCCTATGAGACGCATACATCATAAGTCCACTCCCGCAGGATGTGGCTATGATCGTCTGATAACCATTTGCCTGCATCAGGGTATCCAGCAGATTGTTGATATTTTGTTCATCTTCTATTATCAAGACTTTGTATTTGTTATTGCTCATCCGTAACCTCCTCTATCTTCAGTGTAAACCTGAATACTGCACCACCTTCCGCGGAATTGTATGCACTTATATCTCCTCCATGTGCTTTTATGATGGTCGCACATACCGACAGACCTATTCCGGCATTTCTTCTCGGCCTGCAGTCCGCGGACACCTCATCAGAGCTGTCCCCCAGAAGGCTTCCATCAAACAGGTGCTTCAACCTATCCTCCGGTATTCCATCGCCATCATCCTGTACCTCAAACACAACCCTGTCGCCATCGCATTTCACATTCAATGCCAGATTCTTCATTCCCTCTGCATGCTGTACTGCATTCTCAAGGATATTGATGATAACCTGCTCTATGAGAATTGCATCCATTGGTATGATGACCAGCTCATCGGGCAGATCGACTTCTACCTCCTGATCAGGATATCTCTTTGCAAATTTGATAAGCACCGAATCTATCAGCTCATCCAGGGCTATCGGGGTCTTTATGAGATTAATGTCTCCGTCTAGCCTCGTTACTGACAGCAGATTCTCAACCATACGATAAAGCCACTGGGAATCCTGTTGTATTCCCCTGAGCATCTTCTCCTTCTGCTCATCCGTAAATTCGCTGCCACTCTCTATAAGTGCCGAGCTGGCCCCGTAAATGGTGGTAAGCGGAGTTCGAAAATCATGCGACACTGCACGCAGCAGGTTCGCCCTCATTTTCTCCATCTCACTTTCTTTCTTGAGCATTTCCTGATGCTTTATCTTACTTGTAAAACCACAGGTGATAAACGCTATGGCTATCATGATTATCGCCGATGTGATATTTTCAGGTATCAGGAAATCTATCTTGAAATACGGAAATGTAAATGCAAAATTCACTATTATCACACTGACTACAGATGCCAGTATTCCATACACATATCCGTCAGTGAACACCGATATCAAAAATACCGAAAACACCATGACGGCCGGTATCAATATGTCTGTAGTAAATGTTGTCTTTATTATCAGACACAATCCAACCCCTATGGCTATCATCACCAGCATCAACAGCACATTTTTTATAATGTTCTTACATTTACACCCCTTATTTTTTTTGCTTTTTTGTATATTTATTTTTTTCATATGTATCAATCCCTTTTGGATTATTTTAAAGAAAGCGCCACCAGTACACCTTATGTCACAAACGACATAGATCTTACCAGCGGCGCCCGCTTTCACACATTCAAGTGAAGTATATCATGCCTATAGTTAAGATGCAGATAAAGAATATCTACGATATGTGGAGCAGGCGCATTCCGATGCGCTTCGCGCAGCGCCCGCATTATCATAAGGAATCCACCCTTATGATATATTCTTCAGTGCTTCTTCAAGGGTGTGCCATCCGAGGACCGCACACTTTACTCTGGCCGGCATGTGCGCTATATCCTTGAGCGCTGATGCCTCCTCAAGCTGGTCTATCTCCTCGTCTGTAGCCTCTCCCTGTATCATCTTCAGAAAGAGCTGCCCAAGCTTCAAGGCCTCCTCCTTGGTCTTTCCTATGATCATTCCAAGCATTATATCTGCCGACGCCTGGGATATAGCACATCCGTCTCCCACGAATGATCCATCCTCGATGACTCCGTTCTCAACCTTCAGTTTAAGCCAGATGTCATCACCACAGTTGGGATTTACACCCTCCAGCACAACATTTGCTGCAGGAAGATCATATTTGAATTCAGGTCTCATATTGTGCTCTGTAAGGATCTCATTATAAAAATTCCTGTTTTGAATATTATTCTGCATATCCCATTCTCCTTCTCACATTTGCGACACTCTCCACAAATGCATCTACCTCTTCATCTGTATTGTAGAACATAAAACTTGCCCTTGTCGTGTTGTACACGCCAAGGTGTACAAGCAGTGGCTGTGCGCAGTGATGTCCAGCCCTCACATCTATTCCATCCGCAGCCATGATCTCGCTGACATCATGCGGATGTACATTGTCTATGGTGAACGCCACTATTCCGGTGTGGTTCTCCGGCTTATCTGAACCGATGACATGCACATGAGGAAGCTTTGCAAGTCCCTCCATGGCACGGGTCGTGAGCTCCAGCTCTCTCTTTTCTATATAGTCAAATCCAACCTCTTTGATGTAGCCTATAGCAGCCGCAAGTCCCGCAGCTCCTGCCGCATTGACTGTACCAGCCTCAAACTTGTGAGGCAATTCCGCATATACCGCGCCATCCCTTGAAACTGAATCTATCATCTCTCCACCTGACATGAATGGAGGCATCGCGTCAAGCAACTCCTGTCTTCCGTATAACACTCCTATTCCCATAGGTCCCATCAGCTTGTGGCCTGAAAATGCAAAGAAATCAGCGCCAAGCTCATGCACATCTATAGCCATATGCGGTGTACTCTGTGCGCCATCGACAACGACAACCGCGCCAAAGCTGTGTGCTCTGTCAGCCATCTTTCTGACCGGATTCACACATCCGAGGACATTTGACACATGTCCGACAGCAAGCAGCTTTGTGTGCTCGTTGATTCCGGAATTGATGGTCTCGTCAGTCAGCGTTCCATCCTTCTCGCAGTCGAGATATCTGAGAGTTGCACCTGTGACTCTGGCTGCCATCTGCCATGGAAGCATGTTGCTGTGGTGCTCCATGATCGTAACTGCTATCTCGTCACCAGCCTTAAGGTTATTCAGCGCGTAGCTGTATGCCACAAGGTTAAGGCTCTCTGTGGTATTCCTGGTGAAGATTATCTCCTTCTCAGAGTCAGCGTGAATGAAGTCCCTGACTACCTTTCTGGCACTCTCATACTTCTCTGTCGCCTCAAGGCTGAGCGGATAGAATCCTCTGAGTGGATTCGCATTGCTCTTCTCATAGAACTCTCTCTCAGCGTCTATGACCACCTTTGGCTTCTGCGCTGTGGCCGCATTGTCTATATAAGCTGTGTCATTGTTTCTCAACAGAGGAAAATCCTCTCTATAATTCCTGTCTGTCATATTCCATTACCTCCGCAAGCTGCTTCTCCACCAGCTTCTCTGTGTTCTCGTCCTGGATCTTGCGGTAGAGGACCTCCATCTTGCCCTTGGTCATCATGTCCTCGGCTGTCTCCATATCGATTCCCCTTGACGCGAAGTAAAATAAAGTATCCTCGTCAAGCTCACCGATGGTCGCTCCATGTGATCCCTCCACATTTTCCTCTGCACAGAGGATAAGCGGTATAGTCTTGTTCACCACATCATCGCCGAGCAGCAGTACATTCTCAGTCTCAGCGCCCTTCGAATCCGATGAACCTGTCTTGAAATCTATCGAACCTCTGAATATCTTCTCCGCAGCATCCTTAAGCGTTCCATCCACCTGTATGTTGCAATTGGTCTTCTTGCCTATATGGTTCACGACAAGATTTATATCTATCACCTGTTTTTTCTGTCCCAGATAACCTATATCCATGTTGGTTGAAGCACGCTTACCAATGAGCTCAGTTCTCACGCCGTTGTACAGATTGCCCTTGCCGATAAATATCTGAAGCACATCTAGCTGGCCATTCTCCGCACACTCACTTCCCACGTCGTTGAGTATGGTCGTGTTCTCATCCTGCATAAATATCTGTACAAGACGTATGTGTGCATCCTTCTCTATATTAAAACGCGTACGGAATGCCAGGCTGCCGCCCTCCGCATTCTCGCCAAATGTCTCTATGACTGTCATGTCTGAACCTGCATCTGCCTGCACGTAAGCATAACCGCTGCTGCCATTTGCCCCGGTTCCATTTATCAGCACGTGTACAGTCTGCCCTTTATTGGTCTCGTCCGCAACGAGTACACTTCCTGCTGCCTGCTGTGCGAAGAGTACGTCCGCATCTCTTCCTGCACCAGTCTCTATTCCATCGAAATCAGAAGCCTGCTTATCAGCTTTCTTGCCGCCATCTATCTTCACACTGCATCCCGCCATGTCCGGATTCCAGTTAAGTGCTGTGTCGTTCATGCGAAGCCAGTACCATGTCTTTGCCGGGAGCTTGTTGATCTTCATCTCGTTATTGTTCTCCATGTCACCGCACCTCCTTAACCTATGCTGCCCTTCATCTCAAGACGGATGAGGTTGTTCATCTCAAGAGCATACTCAAGCGGCAGCTCCTTCGATACATTGTCTGCAAATCCACTGACGATACATGCTCTCGCGTCTTCTTCACTCATTCCTCTGGACATCAGGTAGAACACAGCCTCGTCACTGATGCTTCCTATCTGTGCCTCATGTCCCACATTTACCTTCTTGGTTCTGATATCCATGGCCGGTATGGTGTCCGAACGTGATATCGAATCAAGCATAAGTGACTGGCAGGAAACTGCTGCCTTGGAGTTCTCAGCCTCCTTTGTCACTACAACTGATGAACGGAATGTGCTTATACCCCCGTCCTTGGAGATAGACTTTGTGTTGATATATGAGCTTGTGTCAGGTGCTGCATGAACTACCTTCGCTCCTGTGTCAAGGTTCTGTCCCTTACCGGCAAATGTAACTCCGGTGAACTCCATCCTGGCGCCCTTGCCCTTGAGCACGCTCATCGGGTAAAGGTATGACACATGTGATCCAAATGAACCCGATACCCACTCGATGGTTCCACCCTCTTCAACTCGGGCTCTCTTGGTGTTCAGGTTGTACATGTTCTTGGACCAGTTCTCTATGGTTGAATATCTGAGCTTTGCGTTCTTGCCGACAAACAACTCCACACAGCCTGCGTGAAGGTTCGCCACATTGTACTTCGGTGCTGAACAGCCCTCTATAAAGTGGAGGTCTGCTCCCTCATCTACTATGATGAGTGTGTGCTCAAACTGACCCGCGCCCGCTGCATTAAGTCTGAAGTATGACTGAAGTGGGATCTCAACCTTTACTCCAGGTGGCACATATACAAATGAACCGCCTGACCACACAGCTCCGTGAAGTGCTGCAAATTTGTGATCATGAGGGGTGACAAGCTTCATGAAATGCTTCTGCACCATGTCTGCATACTCACCTGTGAGTGCACTCTCCATATCAGTGTACACAACTCCCATGTCCGCAACCTCCTGGCGGACATTGTGATATACGAGTTCTGAATCGTACTGTGCACCAACTCCCGCAAGGGATTTTCTCTCAGCCTGAGGGATTCCAAGTCTCTCAAATGTATCCTTGATATCCTCAGGAACTTCATCCCAGCTGCCCTTCATCTTGGTATTTGGTCTTACGTAAGTAACTATATTGTCAATATCCAGTCCCTCGATGGATGGGCCCCAGTCAGGAACCTGCATATTGTTGTATATCTGTAAAGACTCAAGTCTGAAATTCTGCATCCATGCCGGATCATGTTTCTCCTTTGAAAGCTGCTCAACTATCTCAGGTGTGAGACCAGCTTTAAGCTTATAGGCATCTTTGTCATCATACTTGAAGTCATATATATTTCTGTCTATGTCCTCTACATATGTCTTTTCCTTCATCTTCTATATCCTTTCATACTCTGCAAATCCAGACTCGTTGATCTTGTCCACAAGTGATGCGTCACCAGTCTCTATGATCTTGCCCTCAACCATGACATGTGTGTAGTCAACGGTGAGTGACTCAAGGATCTTGGTGCTGTGTGTGATGATAAGCAGACTTCCCTTGCAGTTCTTCTGGTATTCCTCGATACCTGCTGATACTGTACGGACTGCATCAACGTCAAGTCCTGAATCTGTCTCGTCAAGGATTGCCAGTGATGGCTTGAGCATCAGAAGCTGAAGTATCTCTGCCTTCTTCTTCTCACCACCTGAAAATCCCACATTCAGGTCTCTCTCCGCATAAGATGGATCCATCTGAAGGATCTCCATAGTTCTCTCAAGCTCCTTCTTGAAATCCCAGAGACGGATTCTCTTGCCGGTCTTCTGCTCAAGGGCATTTCTTATAAATGAGCTGAGTGTCACACCAGGCACCTCTAGAGGATTCTGGAATGAGAGGAATATTCCTGCCTTTGCACGCTCATTGACAGCCTCTTCTGTGATGTTCTTACCATCAAACCATATCTCGCCCTCTCTGACTGTATATCTAGGATTGCCCATAAGTGCATATCCAAGGGTTGACTTTCCGGTTCCATTAGGTCCCATAAGTACATGTGTCTCACCCTTGCCGATCTCCAGGTTCACACCGTGAAGGATCTGTTTATCCTCAACATCAACATGTAAATTCTTAACTTCCAATAATTTTTTATCTGACATCAGTCTGCCTCCTTTTATACCAAGCCCGGCAATTGCTTTATCACTTCTATATCCGGCGATTCAATTGTCCCGCTTTAATTATCTTTTTGCTTGTATCAAATTACTCTGCTCATTCCACATTTCTGGCTATATCCGCCAGTGTCTTACCCTGGAAATAATCCTGTATCAACTCCGCCAGTCCCTGCCATATCGGCAAAGTGTAGCACTGTCCGGATCTGTCACAGGTCATTGCGCTGTTCTTCATGCATGCCACCGGAGCAAGTCCACCTTCCGTGAGTTCAAGTATCTCCCACAGTGTATATTCCTCAGGGGCTTTTTTGAGTCCATGTCCACTGGCTGCCTCTATCAGATTTGCCTTGGACAGCATGCGCATTATACTCTCCAGATACTTCTGGGACAGTTCCTCTTTCTGAACTATTTCTTTTAACGGAATGAATCTGCCGTCGTGGTTTATGGCAAGGTCTGCCATGACCCTCAGGGCATATTCTCCCTTTGAAGAAATCACCATATCTGTAAATCCTCCTTACATATGAGTGTGATCACATTCCAGCCGCAAATACACGGTCATTCCAGTCATCACCCTCATCCGCCATTTTTGGGCGTAATAAGTCAATATCTGACTCGCAAAAATAGGATATTCCCATTTACCTACTATGTCAATAGGTTAATACACAAAAAATAATAGAAGGTGCGGCAGCCTTCCATTATTTTTCATTATTTTGTCTATTTCAAGCATTTTATATAATTTATCCGTGCAGCAGTCTACTCATGATATGTTATTATCAGCCCATCTTTTCCCATATAATAGCTGCACAGCCCGCTTGCAGGTACGACGCTCACATCCGTGTCGAG
>ENA-OPDT01000695-OPDT01000695.1-human-gut-metagenome-genome-assembly--contig:-NODE-695-length-11790-cov-1.577759_pt1 | contig 11790 bp, 8 predicted proteins | sample MGYA00241627_ERZ501517 | MGnify/ENA primary metagenome ERZ501517 (study PRJEB25962, sample SAMEA2042435) | human gut metagenome | biome: human gut; feature: human-associated habitat; material: faeces... | reverse complement strand
AACAGATCTTATATCTGGTCAGGAGGCCTTGAATTTCATTAAGAAGACAGACTGTGACGTCCTTATCTTTGGAGAAACCGTAGATCCTGCTGTTGCGGCATGGAAAATCCAAGCATCCCAAACAGGTGGTCCATTCAACATGGAAACAAACCACGCAGAAACTACAGAAAAACTGCTTAAATGGTATCGAAATGCACTCCTTATGTGTGCAGGGTTTTCAAACGAATTGATCGCTATGGAACAGGTGGTAGATGCTCTTAAATTTGATATGCATATGGCTAAAACACCATCTGGTCACTTTTACTGTGAAAGAATAACAGAAATCATCCCAGTAGAAGATGATAAAAAGCCGTACAAACTTGTCAACATTATTGTATTTAATAAGAAAGAAAACCGGTACGAAGTTACACATGAACTTTCAAAACAAATGCAGGAAAGAATACTGGCCAACCTGCATGAAGATGAAGCAAAGGATTTTCTTAGTATTTTTGAACAGATTAAGGAGGTGGCTTAAAAATGACATCTACCCGCAATTTTATAATCTCATTGGTCATGATTTTGATCTGGGCGGCTGTGTTATTATTTTTTGCCATCCGATTCTATCAAAAACAGCTCAGTAAAAAAATGAGCAACTCCATATATGTAGCTGGAAAAGGAAAGCTGAAGGTACGATTCTTGCATGCCGCTTATTCCTTTTTCAGTTCATTTCCCTTAACCCGGCGATATATCCGAAAAATAAGGGAACGATATGAAATCCTTGAACCCGGCGATATAGAAAAAACAGAGAACGAAACCATACAGACCGCGTTAACTATATGGTTCATAAGTATAATGTCCTTTGTTGTTGGAGCTCTTTTTGATTTTTCTGTATACACCATTCTTGTATCTGGATTCATGGCTTACATGATAAGTACATACCTTCTTTTCCAGAATATAAACAAGAAAAAGAAACTGGTAAATAACCAATTGATTCAGTTTATAGCGGACACTGAACATGCATATTTTGCGACAAATATGATTGAATCTGCTATCACAAACTCAATCACCTACTCACCTGAACCAATAAGATCCCACATGGAGAAGATCAGCGAAATCGTTGATTCCAGCGATTCCACCGAACAGACCGCAACCTATGTGGATAATACCACAAACCCTTTTTTGCAATTATTTCTTTCTGCATGTGAACTGGTAAATGAATATGACGACAAAATAGTACAGGGATTTTCACTTTTCGTAAGAAATTTAAACAGCATTAAGAGTTCTATATCATCCTGGTTATTAACGCAGAAGACACTGGAAGAAAAATTTCGCTTTATGGAAATCTTAGTTGCTTTGCCGCTGCTATTTATCCGTCCAATTTACTTATACATGGTAAAGAATTGGGCAGAAACAGCTCATTATTACAAAGGACCATACGGTATCATCATGTCCGCTGTAATATGTTTTTCCGTTATTCTCTTATATCTTTATACATCCAGCCTTAAGGATTTGGAGTTTAAGGAATCTGGAGAACATATTTTTCTGGATTATATTTGCCACATACCCATAATTAAAGGGCTTCTTGATGCATGGGAAGATAAGAATTATGGAAAAACGCTGAAATTAAATGGCATGCTGAGACGTTCCGGATCAAACATGAATGCCAAAATGCTGCAGATTGAAAAAATATTTTCAATGATTGGTATGTATTTTTTATCAGTTTTTTTATGTTTTGCCATAGTTTCATCGAGTAAAAATCTGGTCATTACAACAACGGATTCCTTGGAATCATCACTTACTTACATCGTTGACGATAATGATAAATTGCAACAATATGTCACTTATTCGACTGATTTGGTGAAAGGATATCTTGATCAGAACATTACAGCAGATGACATCCAGAAAGTAATTAAAAGTGATGGAACCATCTCTGATGATGACGTGATCGAACTCTTAGCAAATGATGTAGTAAAAAGAATTGTAAAATATCAAAATACCTACTTTAAGTGGTGGTACTTAATTATAAGTTTGGGAATAGGGGCTGTTGGTTACTATCTCCCCCTGTTACTTCTATACTCAAGGAAATCCTTGATGAAAATGGCACAGGAGAACGAAGTAACACAGTTCCGGAGCATAATATGTATGCTTATGCACATTCCGGAAATGACCCCAGACGTTATATTGAACTGGATGTGCCGTTTTTCAAACATTTTCAGGGATTCACTTACCAAATGCCAGGTTCGTCTGGGTGCCGGTGATACGGATGCTCTGGAAGAACTGAAAGAAGATGAGCCATTTATTCCTTTTCAAAGGATTATCGACAGTTTAATTGATGCAGACCGGGTTGGCGTAGAAAAAGCCTTCGTGGAACTTACCGGAGATATGGAAGTGTCAAAAAAAGAAAGAGAGCTTGATACTAACACCTATATCAACAAGAAATCCGGGTTAGCTTCTATGTTGGTATTTATCCCGCTACTTTTACTGCTTTTCGGGTATATGATCGCACCAATGATGTTTACAGCATTTGGTACAATGAATGGTTTTAATACGACAATATTATAAAAATTTTTGATATGTAGGAGGAAATAAATATGGGAAACGTTTTACGCGATTGGATAATTATTGGAGTTATTGTTTTGATGACAATAGGACTGGTCTATTCTGTTCAGAAACTTAATAATCAGAGCCAGGAAAGCGTCAATATCGGTTCTTCAAAATTAACCAAGTTGAACTCCGACTTACAGGATTCCGATACAGCAATATATGATGGAATCTCCATTAGTGGTTCCGAAGTTCTTAATGTTATAAAAAATTACTCTGAGGAGAAAGTTTCAATTAAAGTCGTTACTAAAAAATCTACGACTTATTATGGATATTCCGTCGATGCCGGCAATAATCTCACTACCGGAGCAACCGGTTCGCTAAAAAAAGCAGAACCCATCACAGCCAACCAGTATATTAACCCAACCGGCAGCTTTAAGGGAAGCATATTAAAAGATTCCAATGATGTAGCTACGTGTCTTGTGTTTACACAGGAATAAATAAAATAAGGAAATAGGGCATTACTATGGGAAAAGTTATAAGTGATTACCTTGAAGCTGCTTTAGGTGCTTTTGTTCTTATTGCTTTTTTATACCTTTCCTTTCATTCTTTCCGGGTAATTGAAAACAGCATTATTTCCCAAAAGGAAATAGAAGCTGCTTCAAACCCGGTGGTTTATCAGACGAAAAAAGAAAGTGATTATTCGAATGTCGTAATCGGCAAAAACGAACTTATAAGCAATTTAATGCAGTATCTGGATTATCCAGTAAACATTGATGGGCTGTTTATAAAACCAGAAGATTATTTCTATGTAAACTTCGATTATTCCGTAATTAAAGATGGCAACTATAGGGTTACTTACCAGTATAACGATGATGGGAGTATCAAAATGGTGTTCTACACCAGTCAGTAGTTTCTGCCATATGATCATGCGGAACATGTAATCATCAAAACAAAAAACACCGTAAGCAGGAGGAACACATTGGTAGACAAGTTTTTTGCAATAATTGTTGGAACTTTTATACTTTTTAGCATATCAATGTCTGTAGTATCAGAACAGACAGACCATGTGGCCCAGGAAAATGTTGACATTGCCACAACTAAATTTGTGGACAACATCCGCGAAAGCGGCTATATGTCCAAAAGAATGTACGAAGACTTTATTAAAAAGCTTCAAATTACAGGAAATCTTTATGACATTACTATGACATGTGAGCATGTCAGCTACATTCCGGTTTACACGGATGATGGAGTTTTTAAAAATGACTATCAGGAATCATATATCAAAACCTACAAGAAAGATATTCTTAAATCAATCTATGACGATGGCGAGGATTTCAAAATGTCTGAAGGTGACTATTTCTATGTAAAAGTTTCTTCTAAAAATGTAACTTTAGCCACAAAAGTACGCAACTTCATATTCCACACAGGTTCCCCAACAGGGACAATAACATCATATTATGGGGGAAGTATAAGAAATGAGGTTTTGTAATTACGTTACATTGGCTGCAATCTTAGTTGCAGCACTATTAATTCCATTGAAGATACAGTCTAGTGAGGTGGATACCATTACAGATGTAAAACAGTCTTACTCACATGCTATGGAAACCGCTGTAGATGATGCCATGGAAAGTGCTGTAGAATCCGATCACGGAGATGATGTGGACTTAAATAAAGACCACATCATTGACAAATTTTACCACACTCTTTTTATTAACCTTGGCTGTCCAAACGACACAATTAAACAGAATGCCGTTAAAGCATATATTCCCGTAACTGTTCTTGTTGCCAGAGACGGTTTTTATGTAAACTATTCTACAACTGTGACAACCAGCAACGGTGATAAAATCATAACAAAAAACTGGTCAAAGAAAATACCGTTTACATATACAGAAGCGAATAGTGGGAGAGTTTTCACCTTTTCTCTCGACGATAATATCAAGATTTACGATCCCCATTCCAATTCTGTATCAGGCGGTGATTACCATGATTTTGCCAAAATATCATCTTTTAAATTGGATGATCCAGACAATGACTGCTATCGCAGTTCCCTTTTATGTGATGGTAATTTTGATACCATTCGCAGGACAACCATAATCAATAAGATTACCGAAACAATGGAATATTACATTAACCAGCATAACAAAATTGCCCGACAGTATGGAATATCCTACAAATTTTCGCTTCCATTTATTTCAGAAGATGACTGGGCACGAACAATTAACGATATAAGTCTGTTCTCTGTTTTTCAGGGATATCCTTATGTCAGTACAAACCCTAAACTGGGATTTTTAAATATTTATGCGATCGGAGGTGCCAGAATCGTCAAACCGGATGCTTATTACATCACGGAAGAAAATGGGAAAAAGTTATATCACCTTTCCTCTTGCAAAAAAGTTATAAATGCAGCTCCAGAAGTAAAATCTCAGGTTTACGGTTCAAGGCAGGAATGTGCATTACAAGGAGCCTATCCTTGTCCGGACTGCCGTCCGTAAAGAAAGGAGAACATGAAAAAATTTTCAAACAAAACAAATGATATGTCATCCAAAAAAAATCTTGAAATAGAAGATCCACTGGATGATGAAGATATTTCAGCTAATAGTCCACCCCATAAGCCCCCTCAAAAAGAGGTAACCATATACGATCTCATGGATAGCGCCATGAAATCTGCTTTCAATGTCAATGTTGAAGAAGAAAACGAAAATGATGGATTAGAAGGTGCACAATACCGGAAGGCTCTTATAAAGGCATATCTGCATGATAATAAGAAAACAATCCTTTGCGGTGCCGGATTCTTCCTTGTAGCTGCAAACTGCATGCTTCTTTTGGGTAAGATTTTAGCAGGCATTACAGGTATTACTACTTCCTGCGTTTCCTCAAATCTTATTTATTATATGTTTGCGTCATTATTTCCATATCTTCTATGGATGATATCTACAGATCAGGAATACTGGAATTTCCATAACCGGAAAATGCGCACCTTTACTTTTTGCTGCTTCAATGCAGTTTTGTGTTTATGCAGCATAGTATTTCGTATATCTGGCACCTTCTCAATTCCTTTTTTTGCAGGACTTACACCTACCATTGCACTAAATGAGGAAAGAATAAGAGCCTTTGCAAGACTTGTTCTTTTACTCACCCCAACAATTACTTGTACTTTGATGATGACGGCAATATGCAAAAACCTGTACAGCCCCATTATCAAAACCTCTTTGATACGTTTTAAATTTGATACACAATTCGATCTGCGTTCATCAAAGGAAAAAGAATTCGCCTACGATATGTCCATTGTAAAGGATCTGGAAACAGGTGAACAGAAAAACATTAAAGAAGGAGACCGATTTCTTCATGCTGTTGCAAACGGAACAACTGGAACCGGTAAAACATCGAGCTGTTTTACATGTGCAATTCAATCGGATATAGATCAGATTGTTTATAACCTGGAATACCAGAAGAAAAAAGTGATGGAATACCTTGAGAAAGGGCTGATTCATATGAAAGTGCCTATGAAGGATTGCGATTTTACAGTAGATAATTTTGTTCCCGATGTTCCAAAAGACGAAAAGCTCTTATACAATCTCAAATTTAAGGCCCCAATTGCCGGTATTACCGCCATGGCACCTAATGCCTCTTTCTCAGATGAAATTTACGATCTTTCACGTGCAAAGGGGCTTAAAGTTAACCGTGTAGATCCTACTCTTGGGAAAGATGGAAAACTGAAAGAAGGCTTTAAAGGATTCAATCCACTCTATATGAAACCCGGATTGCCTATAATGGAACAGATTATAAAAAGAAATGAAATAGCGGTTCTGTTTGCAGATGTTGCCCAGGCAGTCTATGATGCGTCCGGACAGTCTGACGTATATTTCGCCGGACTGAATAAAAACGTTACTACATCCGTGACCATGCTTGTACTGCTTACTTTTGAATTTCTTCCTGAAAGTGAAAAAGCAGGGCGCTCACAGCCAGACCCTACTGATGTACAGAATATCCTTAACAACTTTAAAAAGGCAGAAAACCTAAAAAAAATCTTTGTTGAGCATTATGCCAAAAGAGATAAAAACGGTAATTACAACAGAATGAACCCGGATATGGGTATTTACCAGCCAATTTATGATTTCATTGATAAGGATCTGTTAGGAGATGGAGCCGATCAGTTGTTTGACCAGTGTCGTGGACTTAGAAATATTATAAATTCTTTCCTTCAAAATCCACTGATCAAAAATATCCTATGTACACAGAATTCTATCTGTCTTGACGATGCCTTGGAAAATGGAGAAATTACACTGGTGAATTATGCACTGGAACTTGGAAGTGATTCTACTGTATTTGGTTTGTTCTTCATGTTATCTATGATCAATGCGGTATATCGCCGTCCTGGCGGGGAAATTAAAAAACTTCCACACTTTTTCTATATTGATGAACTTCCAGTGCTGCTGCATCCACGAATCGAAGGCTGTTTTTCTCTATTCCGTCAGTTTCGTGTTGCCATGTTTGTTGCTGTACAGTCTTTGGCACAGATGGAAAAATCAAACAGTACCGCTTTCTTAAAAGATGTACTGCTCGGAAACTGTGCCCATCACTTTGTGTTTGGGCGTGCTGCAGCACAGGAAATGGAGCTTTACGAATCCATTGCCGGCATGTCCCTGCAGGTAACCCATATGGAGGGCAAACGGGGAACATCCGGATTTTCGGATAATCCTAACCTTTCGTATGATAGGAGAGATACAATTGAGGAAAAATCAAATATCACCGGTACTGATGTAAGGTACCGTAATTTTCAGGAAGTCACTGTGGTTACAGTTGATAATGGAAGTGCTGTGGACGCTTTTCTGGGAAAAGTATCTTTCCTTCCAAGCTACCGGCGACTGAAAAAGAAACGATTTTCTGTAGACTGGTCCGCTTATCCAGCACTTAAAGCAGCAGGTACAGAAAATCTGCATACTTTATCTGCAGATATGGTAGAAGAAGATTCCCAAGTTTCCATTCGGTCCGAAATTGGATCAGATATATTTCATTCGGATTCTTTTAACAATGGAGATTCCAGCATGAAAAAAAAGAATCTGTTCGGAATTGTTAAAGCAGATTCCACTGATAATGCCGGATCGCATGAGAACAGCCCATCATCGACCAGCGATAAGGGAAAATATGATTCATCGGAATCAAGAGGAAAAACATTTATGTTCTCTTCAGGGGGCCATGCTCCAGACAAAGAAAATGCACCTCCATCTGATATTTTTCCTGAGACGGAAAATAAGGATGTAGAAGATATTGATTCTTATAACTCAGACGATCTGACAATTGAAATCATTGATCAGATTCTTAATTCTACAGGTACTTCGCAGGAAGATGAAACACAGGAAAACACATTTACTCCAATAGAGCAGGAAAAGATCGTTTCCCTTGCAGCTAATGATGTCTCGGATACAACTGCTGCCGGCATCAATGCTCATGAAGAAAATATTTCTGTTGTTGGTGGAACATTGGCTCCCCGTCCTATTACATTGGAATCGGCACAGAAGCATACGAAAACACCTTTATTTGTTAATAATGACGCAGGTGTAACCGCTAACTCTGTAGAAAAAAATGAATCTTTGCAGGCTTCATTGGTCAATACTGAAGTTTCAGACGTTTCTTCCTCTATATCCACAGCAAAGGAAGTATCCGCAACTGATAATTATTCAAAATCTGAAATTTTTCTTTCATCAGATAAAGGGAAGAACTCTAAGGAAAGGACTGACGCAGATACTCCTGATAAAAAGAAATCCAAGAGAAGGAAACCAAAGCCTTCCAGACATACAGCAGTAGAGGGGCAATCTACTCTTTTCAATGACAATGGGGACAAAAAGGAACCTATTAAAACTAAAACTTATAATGGCTATACCAATATTTAGCCAGCTGAGGAATAAATATGTCTCAATCAAACGCAAAATCAATGTTTACAGCCCTTCCGGGAGCTGCACGAATAGAAGTGGACGATATAGAAATTGAGGATAATGAAGAGAACCTTAAAGTTTCACCCTACCTTTACCATGATGGAATGTACTTTAAGTGTAAAGGACGTAAGGATGTCCCTTTCGTCCTTTTAAACTCCATTTTAAAAGAAAATCTCCCCTCATTGTATTTTGATCTGCTTTGCATCTTAAGTGATTATACTTATCTGAATTCTTTTCTGCTGAGGAAAAGACTTGCTTATTTGAAAAATCATGAAAAGATGTCTACAACCGGAATGAGACGTACATTAAATGCCATGCGCCAAAAAGGACTTATTTTGGAATATGAACTATTTCACAAAGGCGAGGATCAGTCGATAAAAGGAAGCCCTTTTATATATGCTGTTTCCCCTCTTGGTTACAAATATCTCAAAAAAAGTCGTCCTTACAAATTTATTAAAAATGAAGAACAAAGCATTCCTTTTGAATGCGAACGGGTGTTGCGCATTCTGTCGGAAAACCAATTTTCTATACTTTTTGAAGAACAGTACGAGCCTTGTGGGCGTGTTACATACTGTGATTTCTCTGATTTTGTCTATAAAAATTCAGGAATAAGGATGCTTTACGGAATAAAACTACCATCTAACGATGTGATTGCATTGTTTGCACTTTCAATACGTCAAGATCCGCAATGGAGCAGCAGATACCTTATGTTGCTCAGGAATCTTCGTACCTTTATGGAAAAGCACCAGATTAAAAATGCAAGTATTATGGTAATCGTGGAAAGCGAATGGTTTTCCATGGCATGTGAACGTGTCAGATGTTGTGAGAATGATCTTAAAAATCTTGATGTTTTTTACGCGACAGACGTATCATTTGTCACGGAAAATGATGTTTTTAACCGGCTGATTGATGTGCTCCCAGCTAATGACTATAGTAAAAGATCAATTTTTAGGCTTAATATCCGAGACAGTGAACAATAAGATTATCCTGATTTTACTATTACAAATGAGGTATAAGATTATGAAATCTGTTAAATTAGAAAACATACACCGCGGGGATATTGTAATATATCGTCGAAAAAAAGCTATCGTCCAATATTGTTTCTGCCTGGATTTCAGACAGAGATACTATCATACGAATCGCCCTATCTGGCGTGTACGGTTTGCAAACTGGAAAGGGATGAATCTTTGTCCGAGGAACGAAGCAGAATTTTCCATGACAGAGGATACAGCTGTCCCAGGGCATATAGCTGTATCGCAGGAAAAAAATAATGAATGGATGAAAAAACTGGAAAACGGAGAAATGATATCTGTGATCTGATCGGATATTTCCGTATAAAACATTTAACCGGAAAGAAGTGTAAACCACCTTCTTTTTCAGAACTGTTTCTTTATCCCTCATACATGCATGCAGGTAACAACTACCAGGCACATTCCAGACAAGAAATCTGGTTGTGCCTTTTTGAAGTTCCCTTTTTTATGTAAAAATCTGCATTTATATAATTTATTAAATCGTGCCTTGATTTTTTTAATTCAATAAGGTAAGATATAAATGTATTTATTTATATTTTTTTAAATGCTTCGTTCCGGAGCTGTCGTGCATTTATATGTCATAGAGACATATGGATGCATTTTTTTTGTTCTTTTTTACAGGACAAAACAAAAGCTCCCCCATGTGGAGAGCATTCCCATGCTGATTGCGGTATGGATGTTTTTTTATCAGCGGAAAGCTGAAGAAAGGAGTTTTATATGGGAAAAGGATGTACAGAGGTATCAAGTTCCCGCCCTTGTCCAATCTGTGGTAAACCAGATTATTGCTGCTTTTACAAAAATGGCAAGGGATATACGGAAATAATCTGTAAACGGACTAAATCACAACAAGACGTTTACGGACAGGATGGCAGAATTTATCATTTTCTTCGCCTTACACAAAAGGAGCAGAATTCAGTTTTTCAAGAAAAAGAACTGTATGAAGCAATCCGGGCAAAAGAGAAGGATGATTGGATGCGGGCCAACAAAAAAGGACCATACAATCCTAACCGTCGCGGGAAATGGCAGGATAAAAGTAAAACATCTTCTCCTGTGGCGGCAAATATTGCCGTTCCCGAACCAGTCCACTACGAAATAGTGGAATCAATTAAGCCAATGTCCCATAAGGACCGGGATGTTGTTTATAAGGCTATGCTTTCCTGCCTTACGCTGGAAGATTACCACAGGGAATATCTTCATCAGGAAGGCTGGTCAGACGATCTGATCGAAAAACATAAAATCAGATCTTTCCCAATGCGGGATGTGATCCGGGCAAAATACAGTAATTTCTTCTGCCGAAATCCTTACAGAAAAAAGCTTGCCAGTGAAACAATGGCAAAACTCGGTTCCGATAGCCTGCTTGGCCTTCCAGGAGCTTTTAAGGATAAGAGTGGAAACTGGACATTTGCCGGTCCGAGCGGAATCTGCTTTCCAATTTATGACGCGGATGGGTACCTCTATGGAATCCGTATCAGAATGGATTTCACCGATTGCGGAATCCAGCTGGAAAAAGACCGTTATGGACAGAGATTTTATGAACATGGGAAAAAGTATTACCTGCAGCCATTTAAGGGCTGGTATGTCTTTGACAAAGGAGAAAAGATTTTTCTTTCAAAAAAAGACCAGGGATACTTCACCGAGCACAACGGTCAGGAAAAGTTCATAAGAACAAGCGGTAAATACCGCCCTTTAACATCCTTTTTTGAAGATCAAAAGGAAAAAGAGCAAAACCACCGTATTGTCAATTCTTATGACAGTGGCTGTGCACTCGAGTCTGGTACAAGTTTGTATGCAGACGAAAACGATTCCTATCTTATCTGTTACCTGACGGAAGGGGAGAAGAAAGGAATATTTGCCAACCACACAATGGATGCACCTTTGGTAACATTTCCCGGCGTTGACAGTTGGGGAGATTTATTTACCGGTGATCAAAATCACCGCTTAATCGACATTTTAAAGCAAAAAGGGACAAAGATGTTCATTATTGCCTATGATGCGGATAAAGCGGTAAATGAGAGCGTATTAAACGCTCAGAACAAGGTTCTGGATGCCATACGGAAAGAAGGATTCTATGTTGGAGTAGCCAACTGGGATGAATCCTGTGGAAAAGGACTGGATGATCTTCTTTCAAAAGGATTCCAGCCATCCTATGACATTTTATAGTTCATTTTATAGGGGAAATTTCCCCAGAAAGGAGTTCTACTATGAACAAAGTAATTCTTATGGGCCGATTAACAAGAGATGCAGAGGTCAGGTACTCTCAGGGAGAGAGTACCAATGCAATTGCAAGATTTTCGCTGGCAGTC
>ENA-OPDT01000680-OPDT01000680.1-human-gut-metagenome-genome-assembly--contig:-NODE-680-length-11892-cov-1.931317_pt1 | contig 11892 bp, 8 predicted proteins | sample MGYA00241627_ERZ501517 | MGnify/ENA primary metagenome ERZ501517 (study PRJEB25962, sample SAMEA2042435) | human gut metagenome | biome: human gut; feature: human-associated habitat; material: faeces... | reverse complement strand
TACAAAAAATCAAAAATATTATGTATTGTTATGCGTTCCACCATGATTGCCTAAGCAATCGGAACACGCACACCCTGCTTCGCAGGCTGCACACAAAAGATAGCAAACGGCTCATTTTTCATATCTGCCCTTCCAGACATCATGGAAAAATGACACAGGGCAGTTTCCCTGACCCTCTTAAATTATGCTTTTAGGTTTTCTATGCTTGACCATATTTATTTAAACGGATAAAATATTTATACAATAATTCAAATCGTCAACAAGCTGTTGATGAATGTATTTTTATTATTGAAGAGATAGAACGAGAACTGAAAGACTAATCAAAAGGCTCCAGCTTACGAACCTTACGTTATAGTAAAAACATTATTAAACCAGGTAGGTGAATTATGATTAAAATAGCATTCTTTGATGTGGATGGCACCCTGCTTCGGCTGGGACATAAAGAATTATCCGCAAACACTGTTGCTGCACTTAAGCAGTTCCACCAAAATGGCATCATCCTTTGTATGGCTACCGGAAGATGCTACACAGGTGTGCCTCATTTTGATGGAATTGATTTTGATGTCCTGCTCACCTTTAACGGTTCATTCGTCACCGCAGGCAATGATATCATCTTCAAAAACCCTATTAATGAGCACGACAAATATCAGATAATTTCCAATCTAAAGCAGATGAACCGCGCCATTGCAATCAGCAACGAGCATATGATTGTCACAAACGGTACCGACCCTGATTTAGAGCAGTACTTTGCCTTTGGCAGCGAAAAGCTTAAAATTGCTGACAATTTTGACGAGATAAGCAGGACTGATATATATCAGATTATGTGCTCCTGCAAAAAAGATGAGCACTCACAGATTCTATCCGGCGCGCCCCACTCACAGATAACTGCATGGTGGGATAAGGCCGTTGATATTATTCCGCTTAACAGCGGCAAAGGCAATGCAGTTGCTGCAGTGCTTAGACATTATGGTTTCTCAAAGGATGAAGCAATTGCTTTCGGTGACGGACATAACGACATTGAAATGCTTGAAGCTGTAGGCATGGGTATTGCCATGGGCAATGCAAAGGACGAAGTCAAGGCTAAGGCTGATTTTGTATGCAAATCGGTTGAGGATGACGGAATATATCATTACTGTGTTGAAAACAAACTGATTTTTTAGAGAAATATACTTATGAACATAGACAACAACTTACGACACCTACTCGAAAACGAAACAAAAATACATCTCGCGGAAATCCGCTTTCTCTACCAGAAGCTCGACAGACAGCTTGGGCTTAACGGTGCAAGGGTTCCTATCACCTTTGGCTTTGATACTGACAGGCTCGGTGCATACACTCCGGGCTTTGGGCAGGATGAAGAAGAATTTCATTTTTCGCTGCTGTTCATCGGCTACTGTGTGGCAAAGCCCTTGTCAAAGGATGACAGAATAGATTTATATAAGCATGAATATGCCCATTATATGCAGTACAATATGGACATCCCGGACAAATACAACTGGCAGCCCGGCATCCACGGAAGTGCGTGGAAATACTGCTGCTCACTTATCGGAGCAGCTCCCACTCCTTACTACAAAGCCGGTGAAGGACTTATTAAGCACGATTATGATAAGGTTCTCAAAAAGAAAATTACTGACAAGAGTATTCCTATCCGCGACACATATTCACGCGAGCAGGAATACCACAAAAAGAAAAACAGTACTGTAAAATTTAATATCAATGACGATGTCAATCATCCAAAGTTCGGCAAGGGCACCATTGAACATATCGAGCAGCTCGAAGGCTCAGTTCGGCTACATGTCAGATTCGGTGAAGATCTTAAGAAAATTGATCAGAAATGGCTGCTTCAGGCAAACTTGAAGAAAGCAGGTGCATCAAGACACATATAGCGTTATGCTATCCTACATTACATTATTTCAAGTTCGTGAAAAATCCTTACTATCTAAAAATCATGGGACTGCAATATACCGCAGCCCCATGATTCTAATTATGTCTTATATTATTATTTTAATAAGTATTTAAGTCACATTGAGAACAAGAAAATCTACATCTCAATTGCAATCGTATATGACTTCTCAAATTTCTCACCCTGTGCCAGCGAATTACCATACTCCCTGTCCTTTAATTCTCCGGCAAAGCCCGCTCTGTCACATCGGCCGTACCACGGTTCAATACAGATAAACGGTGCTCCCATTCCTGCCGGTGACCACAGACCAAATAAAGGCGCATCAAAGGACACCGTAAGGTATGGCTTCTTATCCGGTGTACACAGGCTCACCTTTGAAGCCTGTCTGTTTTCGATTATGAGCGCATCCTTATCAAACATATGCTCATCTATCTGACAGTATCCATCCACATCCACATTAAGCAGATTGTCATCCTTGTCTAAAAGTCCTCCGTCACAGATAAGTCCGTAGGTGATTGCTTTGTCTGTGTCAAGCTTCAGATAATAGTCTGACTGCTTTCCCTGCTCTGCGACCGGACACATAAATGCCGGATGACCACCTATTGAGAAAAGTAAATCCTTTTTCGCAGGATTAGTCACCCTCCAGGTAACTTTTATCTCACTGCCTGAGAGCTTATAGCCGATTTCGAGCACAAACTCAAACGGATATTTTGCAAGAGTCTCATCATTTGATTTAAGTAAAAACCATGCCTCATCCTTTGTCTGTGACACAAGCTCAAACTCCATATCCCTTGCAAAGCCGTGCTGTCCCATCGGATAATCTGTCCCATCAACGGTAAACTTCTTGTCCTTTAAGCTGCCGACAAACGGGAAAAGCACCGGTGCGCTTCTCTTCCAGTATTTCTCATCGGCATCCCACAGATACTGTGTACCTGTTTCCTTGCCGGTGATGCTTTTAAGCTCTGCTCCGAAGCTGTTTATCGTGAGCTCAAGTGATTCATTTTCCAGTTTAATCTCCATCAAATATCTCCTTTAAAGTATTTTAAACAAAAGTCAGTTTTTGTTACATTAGCAGAAGTCCAATAATTCTTACAATAAATGCTGCCACCCATGCAATCGCACACTGCAAAAGCACCACGCTGACTGCCCACTTTGCACCCAGCTCTCTCTTTATGGATGCTATAGCAGCCACGCAAGGACTGTAGAGCAGCGAGAACACCAGAAGAGATGCAGCTGAAAGTGTTGTGAGTGCTGTCGTAACCGTTCCGCCAAACAGTATCTCAAGTGTTGATACCACACTCTCCTTTGCCATGAGTCCGCTGATAAGTGACGTGCATATACGCCAGTCGCCGAGGCCCAGAGGCTTAAAGACAGGCACGATAATACTTGAAATAGCAGCAAGCATGCTGTCCTTTGAGTCTGTTACCATGTTAAAGTGTATGTCAAAGCTCTGTAAGAACCATATAAGCATTGTGGCAATAAGTATTACTGTAAATGCCTTCTGCAAAAAGTCCTTTGCCTTTTCCCAGAGGAGCTGGCACACATTCTTGGCACCCGGCATCCTGTAGTTTGGCAGTTCCATGACAAATGGCACTGCGTCACCCCTGAACAAAGTCTTTCTATAGATAAATGCGAAAAGTATTCCGACAATTATGCCAAGGAAGTACAGTCCTCCCATGACAAGTCCGCCATGCTTCGGGAAAAATGCACTAACAAAGAATGCATAAATTGGCAATTTTGCCGAACAGCTCATAAACGGTGTGAGGAGTATAGTCATTCTACGGTCTCTCTCACTTGGCAGTGTACGTGTCGCCATGACAGCTGGCACCGTACAGCCGAAGCCTATGAGCATTGGTACTATGCTTCGTCCGGAAAGTCCTATCTTACGAAGGAGCTTGTCCATGAAGAATGCAACCCTCGCTATGTATCCGCTGTCCTCCATGAGGGATAAGAAAAAGAACAGTGTCACGATAATCGGCAAAAAGCTTAATACGCTTCCGACACCCTGAAAGATGCCGTCTATTACCAGTCCGTGCAGCACCTCATTCACGCCTGCCGCTGTGAGTGCCTTATCCGTAAGCGCGGTCAGTGCTCCTATGCCCTGCTCCAAAAGCCACTGAAGGCCTGCTCCGATTACGTTGAAGGTGAGATAAAATACAGCAAGCATTATCACTATAAAGCACGGTATTGCCGTGTATTTGCCTGTAAGAACACGGTCGATGCGCTCACTTCTGATACGCTCCCTGCTCTCCTTCGGTTTTACCACGGTGCTCTCGCATATTTTCTCAATAAATGTAAAGCGCATATCCGCAATTGCAGCGCTTCTGTCAAGGCCTCGCTCCTTCTCCATCTGGACAATCAGATGCTCTATTGCCTCTTTCTCATTCTCATCAAGATGAAGCTGCTCTAATATAAGTGCATCTCCCTCGATAATTTTGGTAGCAGCAAAGCGAATCGGAACTCCGGCGAGCTTTGCATGATCCTCAATCAGGTGGCTGACCGCGTGTATACATCTGTGCACGGCACCTCCAAAATCATTCTCATCACAGAAATCCTGTCTGCCTGGGCGCTCCTGGTACTTTGCAATGTGTATTGCATGGCGCACCAGCTCATCAACACCCTGATTCTTTGCGGCAGAAATCGGTACAACAGGCACTCCTAAAAGTCCCTCTATTTTATTTACATCGATTGAGCCTGAGTTTGCCGTCACCTCATCCATCATATTGAGTGCAATAACCATCGGTATATCCATCTCAAGAAGCTGCATGGTCAGATACAGGTTTCTCTCGATATTTGTCGCATCTACGATATTTATTATGGCCTTTGGCTTGTTATCGAGCACAAAGTTTCTCGACACGATCTCCTCACTCGTATATGGGCTCATTGAGTAAATGCCCGGTAAATCTGTGATTGATGTATCCGGATGTTCTTTAATAGAGCCATCCTTTCTGTCCACCGTCACTCCCGGGAAATTACCCACATGCTGGTTTGAACCTGTAAGCTGGTTGAAAAGTGTTGTCTTGCCGCAGTTTTGGTTTCCCACAAGTGCGTATGTGAGCTTCTCACCATCCGGAAGGGGATTGCCGCTGCCCTTCACATGGTATTTGCCCTCCTCACCAAGTCCGGGATGGGCTGTGTTGCTTATCTTTTTAGGGCCCTCATGCTTTCTTGAACGGCTGTCAATTAATTCTACCTCAATCTGTGCCGCATCATCAAGCCTCAATGTGAGCTCATAGCCGTGCACCTGAAGCTCCATCGGGTCTCCCATCGGTGCAAATTTGATTACTGTCACTTCGGCCTTTGGAATTACTCCCATATCCAGGAAATGCTGGCGCAGTGCGCCCTCACCGCCTACTGTAAGTATTCTGGCACTCTGTCCTATGCCAAGTTCTTTTAGTGTCATTTTATCGCTTCCTAGTGTATTTATTGATAATTTTTCTCAACTTATCACAAATATCTTACCACAAAGCGTGTGCCACTGCATTCATTTTTTTCATTTAATACATCTTTTTTACAATCCTCCACAAGGATATATCCATTGTCATGACGCACAATTGCTTCCGCGAGCGAAAGTCCTATGCCGATGCTGTCTGCCGGCTGTCCGCTGCCGCTGTAAAAACGCGTAAAAATATGCTTTTTGTCCTCATCACTTATGGCTTCTCCATCGTTTTGCACTGTTATCTCTGCATACATCTCATACCTGTAAAAGCCTATCTTTACCTCACTCTCTGCATGCTCCACTGCATTTTTTACTATGTTTGTAATGGCCTCACACTGCCAGTATGCATCAGCATGTATACAGGCATCCTTATCAGAACCTTCATCTATGGACAACCTTATGTCTCTCAAATCGCAAAGTGCCATAACATTATCAGCTGCCTCAGACACAATTTCAGACAGCAGCGTATCCTTCTCATCAAACTCCACAACATCCGCTTCAAGCCTTGAAAGCTTTAAGATAGCCTGCACCATATGCGATATATTGTCCACATCGCACTTTGCCCTGCGCATTATCCTGTTTCTGTTTTCAGATGCCATATCAGGATTTCCTTCCAGATTTTCCAGATTTATCGAAAGTGATGTGAGCGGAGTCTTAAGCTGGTGCGATATGTCAGAAAGCGCATCCTTTAGCAAAAGCTTGTCTGCCTTTGCATTTTCCGCAGACTCCCTCAAATAGATTGCTGTCTTGTAAAGCTCTCCCTTTAGTATAGAAATCTCTCCCTCTGTGCTATCTGCCATAACAAGTCTGTAGTCTCCCTGATTTATGCGGCGCAGATAATCCGCAGCCTGTCTGACCTGTCTTTTAAAGCTAAATCTTATAAGCACAATGTAAAGGCAAAAGCCCCCTGCAAAAAGCACAACAAGAAATATGTCTAGCCAAAGCGCTCCTTTAAGCGCTTTTTCATTTGACAAAACCGCAGAATCCTTTTCCATATCAATGCCGTATTTTTTTAAGAGCGTCTCTGCGCTTTTTAAATTTGTATAATCGCTGTCGAAGCTGCTGTCATTTAGAATCGCGGCTATGCTGCCATCTGATACATCGGGATATTTTTCATGAATAAGCGCACATAGCTTAGCCACTGTGATGTTATAGTTTTTCGTATATGCCCTGTACTGGAAAAAAACGGTAAAAGCCATAACCGTCACACATATACATGTATAAATTATCGCAAAATACACAAAATGTTTTCTGTTCTCTAAATTATATTTCTTCTTTCTCATGCTTTCCCCCGGGAACTGTCTCTGTCAGCCGATACTGTTTAAAGAGTTTCATCTGAATCAACACGATACCCGATTCCCTTCACAGTCTTTATCACATCCTCACCAAGCTTTGCCCTGATGCGCTTCATATAGACAGTCACTGTATGGTCATAGACATCGTTGCCTGTCGCCTCCCAGATGCAGTCAAGCACGGCATTTCTGGACACAGCCTTGTCGTGATTGGTAAAAAGCAGATCAAGTATGCGGTTTTCAAGACTTGAAAGAGCAATCAACTGTCCATCCCTTCTTGCTTCCTTTTTGTCCAAATCATAGCTTATGCTTCCTGCGTGTATGACAGATGAGCTGTCATCACTTTTCGTACGTAAAAATACGCGGTTTACCCTCGCCACAAGCTCTCTTACTGAAAAAGGCTTTGTGATGTAATCCTCCGCTCCAAGCTCGAGTCCCTTTACTATATCATTTTCCTCATCCCTTGCGGTAAGAAAAATCACCGGTGTTTTTTCTTTTTCCAGCCTTTCGCTGTAAAAATCAAAGCCGTTCCCATCCGGAAGCGACACATCAAGCAGCACAAGGCCGGGGTGCTCACTCAAAAGTGCCCCAGCCTCGTTTAAATTGCCTGCTGTCAAAAGCTCATATTCAGGTTCTGTAAAGGTATCACACAGTCCCTCTGTTATTCCTTTGTTGTCCTCTATGAGAAGTATTTTTTTCATATCAGCTCCCGCATTTCCTACAGATTTTCATTCTTAATCGTCTCAATAATGTTATTGTGTCTAAGCTTCGTCATTGATAGTTTCATGATAGCATAAATCAGCATTATTACAACCAATATACACAATATAATTGCTTTATACGGCGGCTCATAAATGATTGCATCATCCATCCTGTTCATCATAACACATAAGAGATAGCTTATTAAAATACCAAGCGGTACTCCTATTGCAAGTGCCTTCACAGATATAAACACACTCTCGAGCCTGACCATTCCCACAAACTGCTTATCTGTCATTCCAATGCTTCTTAATGTGGCAAACTCGCGGCTTCTAAGCTCCATTCCGGTACTTAAGGTATTGATGATATTTGTGATTCCTATTAAGGCAATGACTACAATAAGTCCGTATGCAAATACTCCAAGCAGTGTAAAGAGTGACTTTTCATCGCGCATCTCCTTATCCAGATTGCTGACATAAAAACTAATCTGCGAATACTCAGGATTTTCCTCCGTCTCCTTTTCGAATGTATCCTGATATTCATCTGCATTTTCTGCAACCACATATGCTGAATATGACGCATATCCCGGTTTAATCTCATTACCGTTCTTACCGTCACCCCATAGGCTTTCAAAGCCTTTTTGGTTCATAAACAAAAGCGTGGTATTGCTATTGCCATTATAACCGATCGGTACCTTGTCTGTGACACCTGCAATAGTTACATCCACAGTCTTTCTGACTCCGTTATTTATTGTTTCCTCGTCAACGTATCCACTGTTATCCTCTGTGCTGCTTTCAGTACCACCTTCCACGGCATTATCATCAGAAGAAGCATCATCATACACATTGTAGCCACACTCGATTGTATCTCCTGCTTTATATTTGTACAGCTCCATCTCTTTTTTGGCGTATTTAGAGCTGTTCTCATTATACACATCAAATGTGCATTTATTCACAAGAATTGCTCCTGCAGCTGCATTTTTTATGCCTGCGTCAGACGCATACTTATCATACGATTTGTCATCCAAAACCGTGATTAAAAACATTTGCGAGACATCCTCACTGTCAGCATAAAGCTGCCTGCAATACTCTCCATACTCCTTTGTGTACTTAGGCTTACTGACATCGAAATCATAGCCTGCTCCAACCAGATAATCATCAACTCCTTCAATACCGCTCACAAGCTTAGTGAGCTTTTCGATATCAATGTCTTTTTTACATGACATATTTATTCCGATATTGTAATCTGTTGAAGCATATGACATCCCAACCATGCTAAAGGCCACAGACATGAAGTATGATATCACAATAAAGGTTACCGAGCAGATGACAATAGACGTCACTGTGGTTCTGTACTTTTTGTTGTTCCTCTTTATATTCTTATATGAGATAACACCTCCAATGCCCCAGATTCTGTCTATAATCGCCGGTGTCTTAAGCTTTGCTGACTTTATTTTAATCTCCTTTGTGTTTCTTATTGCTTCAAGCGGTGTGACCTTTGCAGCCCTTCTTGCACTGCCTGTTGCTGAGAAATAAATGGTTGCTATACTCAGTATCACAGCAAGAATAAGTGCAGGCAGTGATGTGTGAAAGCTCAAAGCAACGTTAAGCCAGCCTGCTGACAGCGCATTTACTACATTGACAAGTATAAGCGATGCTAAAATACCACTCATGGTACCCACAGGAATACCAATCACTCCAAGCATTGCTGCCTCTGTCTTAACGCTGCTTTTTATCTGGCGCCTCGTAGCACCAACGCTTGCAAGCATGCCATACTGCCTGATTTTTTCAGTGATTGATATGTTGAAGCTGTTTTTGATACAGTACACTGATGTCAGTATGATTATCAAAGCCACAACAGCAGCCACTGTAAACAGTGCTTTAAATGAACCGTCAATCGGGAAAACGCACTCATAGCTTATAAGGTATCCATTCATATATATATCATATTTTGCATTTTCCATCTCTTTAAGGAACCTGTCACTTTCCTCAGAAGACATTTCAACAGATGAATTATTTGCTTTCTCAAACAGCTTTTCATCCACGCCAATTATATCTGCAGTCACAGCATCCTTGTTTCTTAAAGCCTTTTGAGTGTATCTGCTGTACACTGTGAGTGTAGTGTCAGCTTCGCTTGCCTCACTCTTTGTGCCGTTATCAATTGCTGCCAGTTCATCAGAGTATGTGACAAATGTATATCCGGCGGCACTATAGTCCTCCATTCCATAGCCCGGTCTTTCCATGATGCCTACCACCTTGTAGTGCTTTGTCACAGTATCGGTAAGTGTCTCTGCCTCATGCTCATATGCGCAGTTTTCCGATATGACACCTTCGGTGTTTGAATCATATCGCTTTCCGACATCCAGTGTTATCTCATCTCCCACCTTTATGTCGATTCGTCCGTTTGTCTTTAAGTGCCTTGGAATGACTATCTCATCCTCATTTTTTGCCATGCGGCCCTCTATCAGTTTAAAGCAGCCTCTCTCAAAGCCGGCCTCATCTGTTGCCATGACATATGCATACGGCTTATCCTCATTCTTGCAGCCGTCTAGCTTTGCAAAGCCCATTCCCATTGTCTCAAATGTGCTTTCAATATTTCTGTTGTTTTTAAACTCCGAAAGCTCAGACATTTTCACATTCGAAAATTTCACATGAAAGTCGCCGTCCTTTTGCTTCTGGTATTCAATCATACTGTACTGAAAGCTTGACACAAGTGTGACAAGCGCCGACAAAAGCGCTGTTGCAAGAATTATTCCGACTATCGTGACAATAGTTCTTTTCCTGTTGAGCTTTAAGTTTTTTAATGTGAGTGTCTTCATCAAATTCATCTGATTTTACCATCCTCTATCATTATTGTGCGGTCAGCCGCTTTTGCAAGCTCCATATTGTGTGTAATCATAATGATTGTCTGGTTGAGCTCATGGTTTGAGGTCTTTAAGAGATGCATAATCTCGTTGCTTGCCTTGGTATCCAGGTTTCCGGTCGGCTCATCCGCTAGCACTATAGATGGTCTCGTAATCAGGGCTCTTCCTATAGATGTGCGCTGCTGCTGTCCTCCTGATAGCTCATTTGGCAAATGAGTACGTCTCTCTGTAAGTCCAAGGCGCAAAAGCATGTCATCCATCTGTGCTTTTTCCACCTTTCTTCCATCAAGCTCCATCGGAATTGCCATGTTTTCCTCCACATTTAATATAGGTATCAGATTATAAAACTGATAAATGATACCCACCTGTCTTCTTCTGAATATGGCAAGCTCATCATCATTCATTGCAAAGATATCAGTGCCGTTTATATACACCTTTCCGCTTGTTGGTCTGTCAACACCTCCAAGCAGATGAAGCAGTGTGGATTTTCCGGAGCCGCTCGCCCCGACAATTGCCACAAACTCTCCCTTTTCCACGCTCAATGACACATCGTCCAAAGCCTTGACCTGATTTTCTCCGGCTCCGTATATTTTTGATAAGTGTTCTACTCTAAGCAGTTCCATTTAATTCTCCTTTTCTTCTCTATGCATTTTTGAGTGCTGTGCGGTCTGCCATCTAAAGTGCAGCCGCCCCGCGATACAAGTGTATAATACATTATGTAAAGTTACAGGTAGGTTACTTTTAAAAAATATTACAGCATAATATAAAAACTCCGGTCAGAACAAAAAGTTTTCTGTGCCGGAGCTTATATGTTTTATGTTATATGTTTTATATCATATGTTTTATAATTATCTATGCCAATAATTATTTCTGCTTATATGAAGACAAAAAGTCTGCAAGCTTGCCTGTGGCATCCTTTAATATCTCTGTTCGAGGCAGATATACCACTCTGAAGTGATCCGGCTTATCCCAGTTGAAGCCGCCGCCGTGGATGATGAGTATCTTCTTCTCACGAAGCAGATCGAGTGCAAACTGTTCATCGTTTGTGATGTTGAACCTTGCAGTATCAATCTTTGGGAATATGTAAAATGCTGCCTTTGGCTTTACTGCCGAAATTCCCGGTATATCGTTTAATGCCTTGTAGACGTACTCTCTCTGCTCATAGATTCGTCCGCCCGGCACAATATACTCGCCTACACTCTGATATCCGCCTAAAGCTGTCTGCACTATCGACTGCGCCGGAACATTCGAGCAAAGACGCATGTTTGAGAGCATGTTGAGACCCTCGATATAGTCCTTTCCGAGCGCCTTGTTGCCGCTTAAAACCATCCATCCGATACGATAGCCTGCTATCATATGTGACTTAGAAAGACCGCTGAAGGTCACACAGAAGAGGTCCGGTGCAAGCGACGCAATAGACACATGCTCATAGTCATCCATCACCAGCCTGTCATATATCTCATCCGAAAAAATCATGAGCTCGTGCTCTCTTGCCACATCAACTATCTGCTGCAGCACCTCCCTTGGATAGAGCGCTCCTGTAGGGTTATTAGGGTTTATTATTACGATCGCCTTTGTCTTGTCTGTAATCTTCTTTTTGATATCCTCTATGTCCGGATACCACTCTGACTGCTCATCACAGATATAGTGCACTGCCGTGCCTCCCGCAAGTGTAACACAGGCTGTCCAAAGAGGA
>ENA-OPDT01000660-OPDT01000660.1-human-gut-metagenome-genome-assembly--contig:-NODE-660-length-12107-cov-1.132426_pt1 | contig 12107 bp, 8 predicted proteins | sample MGYA00241627_ERZ501517 | MGnify/ENA primary metagenome ERZ501517 (study PRJEB25962, sample SAMEA2042435) | human gut metagenome | biome: human gut; feature: human-associated habitat; material: faeces... | reverse complement strand
CGCCGACGCAAGTAAGATAATACCACTGTGCTATATAAATGTCAACAAGTTTTTTTACTTTTTTTTGAAAAAATCCAATGCACGCATTATGATAGAGATTTTCATCATAAAATGGACACATTTACATGATAAACTTATAACGAAGTTTGTATGTAAAACGAAAAGATGCAAATATGATACATTTGTATTTTATACTGGCATAAGATCAGGACATTTGTCAGAAAATGATATGTAACAGAAATAATACAGGAATCCTTAAGATTGTTTAATAAAATAAGGATTGCTTGATTATGCCAGACAGAGAGAGTAAAATTACAATGATTTAATTTGGGAAATATAGTATTTTCAGATATACATAAAAATAAAACAGCGTAAGCAAGGAGGCAACGATGCGGAAACGAATCAAAAAGGGTGTGGCATGTGTATTATGTGCCAGTATGGTAGCTGCCCTTCTGGGTGGATGCAGCAGCAAAAATGCAGAAAGCAGCAAACCTTCTATTCATATTGAATCATATACAAAGGTGGGATATGATACGGTGACCGTTCAGTCAGGAGATATTTCACCAATCTTGAATTTAAAACTTTCCCCGGATGAATTTGAAACGAAAAATTATAAAGTTTCACAGGATGATTACGAAGTAGAAAAAGTTAATGTATCAAAGGGAGATCGGGTTAAAGCCGGAGATATCATGGTTCAGTTTAAGGCAGATGATATTCAGGATACGATCAAGGAATATACAGAGCAGAAGGCAGAGAATGAACTGCTGATCGAACATTATCAGAAACTGATGCAGATTGATGGATCAGAGGATTATTCTGATGATATTGCAAGTCTGAAAGAGGATATCCAGATCGCAGATACATATATTAAAGAACAGAACGAGAAGATGAAGGAGTATTGTCTGATTGCAGAAAAGGATGGAACTGTAACCTATGTCAATGAGTGGTTGGGATATGGATATGCAAGTTCATCCGATAATCTGGTGACCGTAGCATCCGGATCCTCCAATTATACAGCAACGACAGATGATGATTATGAATTTAAAAAAGGGGATGTCTATCAGGCAGATTATGAAGTGGCATCCTACGATATGAAGGTTATTGATGTCAGTCAGTATGAAGATAAGGCAACCGGTAAGCAGATGCAGAAAATCTTATTTGAGCCGGTAGACAGTATGGCAGGAATTTCAGAAGAAGATGTGCTGACCATGACGATCCATAAGCCGGTGATCAGCAATGTTGTCTATGTTGATGAAAAAGCAATCAATGAGAAGTCAGAAGATAATTATTATGTTTTCACGATCAATGATGATGGCTTCCGGACAGCAGTTGATGTAACAATTGGTGAAACGGTAGACGGATATACGATTATTAAGTCTGGATTGAAGGCTGGAGAGCAGGTGACGGTAAATTGATAAAGAAGAGAATAATGATCAATAAAAAATCGTATGCAGTCAGAATGACAGCGATTGCTATGGCAATGATGCTTGGTTTAACAGGCTGTGGGAAAAAAGAAGAAAAGGCACCGGAGCTGTTAGAACCTGTTACAACGAATGAAGCGTACCGTCCGGTCGAAAAGAGCGATGTTGGTAAGAAGATCATCAAGAACGGTGCGATCGTACCAACGGATTACTGTTATTTCTTTAAAACCTCAGCGACACTCTCAAAGATTTATGTCAATGTAGGTGATTATGTTAAAAAGGGCACGGTTCTTGCAGAGGCAGACAGCGATGATACAACTTCAGGAATTGAAGACCTGAAAGCCTCTCTTTCCAGTGAGCAGCAGACCCATAATGTAAATGAAAAGATATACGAACAGAAACAGAAGGAACTGGATTATAAGATTAAAGCATGTAATGAGGCTGGAGATTCTGCCGGTGCGAAAGAAACCAGAGCACAAAAGCAGTCAATGCCGAGAATAACCGGTATGATAACATGTTGTACAATTATAAGGTCAAGAAGCTCCAGCAGCAGATTGACGAGAAGGAATCTCTGGAAACTGATAACAAGCTCGTAGCAGAACAGGACGGCTATGTTACATATGCCAAGAGCCTAACGGATACAGATTCATCAGATGAAGGCGGCGGATCGATCTCCAGTGGTGAGAATGTTGTTATCATATCTGATTACAACACACCGTATATTGAGATCACCGGTGAGCAGATCACAAGAGATGGATATGCAAATTTTAACACCATGTACACGATGATTGATGGCAAACGGTATGAGCTGGAAGAATACAAATATTCCAATCAGGAGATCGCAGCAGCACAGAGGGCATCCAAGCTGCCATATGTCCGTTTTAAACTGAAGGATGTGGATAACAGCAAGATTTTAAAGACAGGAACACTGACACCGTTGTATTTCAGTACATCAACTGCTGCAAATGTTCTTGTAGTCGGAAATGATTCCTTATACGAAGAAGGAGATAAGTATTTTGTATATGTGAAGACAGACAGCAGTGATAAGGAAAAGCGTGAGATCAAGATCGGTGCACAGGATGATAACTACACGGAAGTAAAGAGCGGTCTTTCAGAGGGAGATCTGGTTTATTATGATTCTGATTCAACGATCCCAAGTGACTATACAACATATGAGATTAAGCTGGGAACTTTTAAGACAACAGGAACCAGCAAATCCTATAAGATGGTAGATACCAATCAGATAACCTATAAAGCTCCTGTAGAAGGCTATTTTACACAGCTTGATCTGGCGGAAGGTCAGGAAGTGAAAAAAGGCGATCTGTTGTATATTGTTGACAGTGGTGGTGGTAGCGCAGAGCTGCTGGAGTTAAACTCCCAGATATCAGATGCAAAGAGTGATTATGATTCGACAGTAGCGGGCTATGAAGAGCAGATCAAGGATCTGAGAGCCGAGATTGAAGATTACCGTTCCGGCAGGAAGAAACAGCAGGTGGCAACACCGGGAGATGCTGATCCGGCAGATGATACAACGGATACTACAACAGATGACGGGGATGAAGAAGACGGTGATTACGATATCCCGGATCCAGATGATAATAATGGCAATACATTATACATGGTTGAGCAGCTTACCTGCCAGATTGAGATTGCAAAATACAATGAAGAGCTGGCAAAGATCAATTATAATACGACTGTGAATCCATTGATTGCAAAGCGTGATAAGCTGAACAAAAATAATGATGGAAAAGGTAATATCAGCGTATATGCAGAAAGCGACGGCGTTGTACAGAGTGTATATGCCAGTCAGGGAAAACAGATCAAAGAGGGTGACAAGGTTGTCAGCATAGGAAGCAATGAATCCAAGATGATGTCCTTATCCCTGACAGATAACGGTGGAAGCTCCAGACGTAACGGAAATAGCGGAAGTGACGATACCGGAAGTGATAACAGTAATGCAACACTTCTGGTCAATCAGGAGGTTACTTTAATTGATCAGAAGGATGACAGCAAGAAGCTGACCGGAAGATGTATCGGAGCAACAGCGGATTCCAAGAAGGCTTATGTAACAACGATCGATGGTCAGGTATATATAACAAGTAGCTCCGGATCCGAAGATACCAGATATTATATACAGGTGGATGATAAGAGCTTCTATGATTCACCAAAGGGATATTTTGTAAGCTTTGCAAAAATGTCACTGGAAAATGTAGTAACAGTTCCAATGAATATTATTTATACAGAGACGGATAAGACATCCGGTAAATCCTATGAATATGTGTGGAAGCTTTCAAAGGATGAGATTGTAAAACAGTATGTAACAACAAGCACAGATACAAAGTCGTCAAATGCATGTGTACTTACCGGATTGTCAGAAGGAGATGTGATCCTGAAAGAATCCGGTTCTTCCGGCAGTGGTGACAAAAAAAAAAGCCGATAGCAGCTCAGAAGAATAGAAGGGAGAAGAGGAATGTTTAAATTCTTAAGAAATAAATTACTGAATAAAAAGTGGCTGAATGCCTGTCTTCTTCTTGGTATTGTGCTTCTGGTTGCTGTAGCATCCTGTAATCCGATGTTCAAAAACGGTGCAATGGATATGACGCTGGCATCCAAGTTTGATTCAGCGATAGAAGATAACAACACATATTCAGCCGTGGTCGGAAGACAGGGCTCCTGCTCAACGGACAATTTCCCGGATTCTGCATCCGTACTTGACCGTATCAATGCATATGAAAAGAAGTGGATGAGTTACATTGACGTACCGGTATTAAGCAGACAGAACAGATTGTTTATAGAAGGTACTTATGCAACGACCGGGCTTGGTTCCAGAAGATTTTTCAGTGTAAACTATATGCAGGATATGAGCGAACATATCAATATCACGTTTGGAGAGGGACTTGATACCGGGAAACCGGTTGAAGGTACTTATCCGGTGATCATCAATCAGGAGAATGCGGATACATATGATCTGGTTGTAGGTGAAACCGTATCAATTGATAAATTGGTAGACAAGGACGGAAAGCCGGTTACATTTACGGTTGTCGGAATCTTTGAACCAAAGGATACCACTGATATTTACTGGAAAGAGACACCGGTAGATTTTGATAAGATGATATTTACAGATCAGGCATCCTTTGATGAAACCGTTGCAAACTATGGTGTTTTGACAATATATTATGCAACATATAATATGCTGGATTATGCATATATCGATCATACAAATGCATCAGATATCCGTTATTATCTGAGTGCATTTTCAAAAGCAGATGGTAACTTTATTCAGAATTTCAGCAGCATACTTGCTGATTATCAGGACGATGCAACATCGATCATGATCATTATCTGGGTACTGGAGCTTCCAATCCTGGTATTGCTTCTGGCATTTATCTATATGGTATCCAGTCAGATCCTGGAAATGGAGGACGGTGAGATCGCGATGCTAAAGAGTCGTGGTACCAGTACGAAACAGATTCTTGGCATCTATTTTGGAGAATCTGCGATCCTTTCTTTGATCGCGATCGTTATTGGTATTCCGGTCGGATATCTGTTGTGTAAATTATGTGCAAGTGCAACCTCCTTCCTGAAATTCAGCTTTGGTGATACACACTTTTATAAGCTGACATGGGGAATGTTATTATACAGTCTGGTTGCTGCAGTTATCGCAATCCTGTTTATAACACTTCCGGTATTGAAATACGCGAAGAATTCGATCGTAGAGCAGAAGAGTAAGCTTGGAAAGGTAAATACAAAGCCAATCTGGGAGAAGGCATTTCTGGATGTGATCCTGGTGGCAGTTTCCATTTACCTGCTGTACAACTACAATAAACAGAAGAGCGATATTGCATTAAGCATTCTGGCTGGAAACAAACCGGATCCATTGATCTTTTTGAATTCCTCCCTGTTTATATTTGCAGTTGGTCTGCTGATCCTGCGACTGATCAAATATCTGATCAAGTTCATTTATTTCATTGGTAAGAAGAGATGGTCACCTGCGGTATATGCATCCTTCCTTCAGATCACCAGAACAGTGAAGAAGCAGGGCTTTATTTCCGTATTTCTGGTTATGACGATCGCCATGGGTATGTTTAATTCCAATATGGCAAGAACGATCAATGAGAACAATCAGGAGCGTATCGAATATAATCTTGGAACAGATATCGTTCTGAGTGAACAGTGGAAGATGGGTGCGTATCTGGATAAAGATAAGAAGAGTCACTGGTACTATGAAGAACCGGACTTTGAACGGTATACAGAGAATCTTTCCAATTCATGCAAACATCTGACCCGTGTGATCTATGATGACAATACAACGATCAAGGTTGGAGGTTCTGAACTTCCGGGCTCTGTTCTGATGGGAATTAATACAAAGGAATTTGGTGAGACAGCCGAATTAAAGTCAGGCTTGAATGATGAACACTGGTATAATTACCTGAACAGTATTGCAACTGTTTCCAATGGTGTTATCATTTCATCAAATCTGGCAAAGGAATATGATCTGTCTGTTGGTGACAGCATCACATATGCAAGATACAGTCCGATGAAGACAAAGGAGCCGGTTGAGATCGCATCACCGTCCGGAACGATCTGCGCAATTGTAGATGCATGGCCTGGATTTAACCAGTACACATATGAGAAGGACAACAGTGGAAAGGTTGTTGAGAAGGAACGTTATCTGGTTGTTGCTAATTACGCATATGTTGTCAGTGCATTTGGTCTTACTCCATATCAGATATGGGGACAGCTTGCAGATGGACATGATTATCAGGAGGTCCTGGATACGGTTGAAAAGCAGGGTATTTCATTAAAGAGTTATCAGAGTGTAGATCAGGAAGTACAGAACATGCTGGAATCTCCGCTTGTACTGATCACAAATGGTTTATTCTCACTGAGCTTCCTGGTAGCAGTTATCCTCTGTACAGTAGGATTCCTCATCTATTGGATCACATCGATCAAGCAGCGGGAGCTTCTGTTCGGTATCTACCGTGCGATGGGTATGAGTATGAAGGAGATCAACAAGATGCTGATCAACGAGCAGATGTTCAGTTCTGTTCTTGCCAGTCTGGCAGGATACGGAGTTGGAGCGGCGGCTACTGCGTTGTTTGTAAAGCTGGTAGCGATCGTATATCTGCCGGAGTCGCATAACATAGCGATCAGCATAGCGGTTAACCCATTTGATATATTGAAACTGACGATCGTAGTTGTGGCAATGTTTATTATCTGCTTCATTGTTCTCCGGACAATCTTAAAGAAGATGAACATCACACAGGCATTAAAACTGGGGGAGGACTAAACTATGAATATGATTACTGCAAGAGGAATAAAGCGGTGTTTTACAGTTGGAAATGGCGAACCATTTTATGCTCTTAAAGGAATAGATCTGGATATCCCGGAAGGAAAGCTTGCGATCCTGAAGGGAAGATCCGGTTCCGGTAAAACAACCCTTTTAAATATTTTAAGTGCGCTGGATGAAGCAACAGAGGGTCAGGTGATCATAGAGGATCATGATCTGTCGGAGATGGCTGTACCGGAAAGAGAAAAGCTCAGACGGTACGATATCGGATTTGTATTCCAGTCGGTAGCGTTGATCCCGATCATGAATGCATATGAGAATGTAGATTTTGGTTTAAGACTTGCTGAATATGAAGGAAACCGGGATTCCCGTATCCGTGAGGTTCTGGAGATGGTTGGACTTAGTTCCAGAATGTTCCATATGCCGAACCAGATGTCCGGTGGTGAGCAGCAGAGGGTTGCGATTGCAAGAGCGGTTGCCCATAAGCCAAAGGTAATCTTTGCAGATGAGCCGACAGGAGCTTTGGATACAGCATCCGGACTGAATGTTATGAAGCTGTTCAAGGATCTGGTGGCAAAAGAAGGAATCACGATCGTTATGACGACACATGATCCAAACCTGATGGAACTCGGAGACGTAGTATTTGAGATAGAGGATGGTGAGATCATTGGCAAAGCATAGTGGATTTTTTAAGAAAAAAGATAAAAATACGATTCCGGAAACTGATATGCAGGAAAATGCTGCACAGATGATGGAAGAACCAATGGATCAGGATCCTGTTCAGGAAGACGCCGATATCACAGATACAGACGTGAACGATATCGGTGTGCAGGAGACTGCAGTGGATGCTGGGAACGCTGTTGATGAAGCAGATATAGCAGATGACGATACAGAAACATCAGAAGATTTGGACGATATAGACAGAAACAGTCAGGCTGTGGAAGAATATGAAGAAACCGGCAATATCATTGACTGCGACAGTCTGGTTAAGATCTATAAAACAGATGAAGTTGAAGTAATGGCACTTCAGGGGCTGGAGCTTACGATCAAAAAGGGTGAGCTGATGGCAGTTATCGGTAAATCCGGTGGTGGTAAGTCAACGCTTTTGAATATGATCGGCGGACTGGAACGTCCGACAGCAGGAAAATTATATGTAGATGGAAAAGACCTTTTTGCAATGACAGACAAAGAACTGGTAGAATATCGGAAACATACCGTTGGCTTTGTATGGCAGAAGAATTCCAGAAACCTGCTTCCGTATATGACAGCTCTGGAAAATGTCCAGGTGCCGATGTATTTTGATAAAGACAATAAGGAGGACCGGGAAGCCAGAGCCTATGATCTTTTGTGCAAGGTTGGTTTAAAGGAAAAGGTAAATTCTTATCCGGCACAGATGTCCGGTGGTGAGCAGCAGAGAGTTGCAATTGCGATCGCACTTGCCAACAATCCCAAAATCCTGTTGGCAGATGAGCCGACCGGTGCAGTCGATTCCAAAACCTCAGATATGATCCAGGATCTGTTCCGGAAGCTGAATGAGGAAATGGGTATTACAGTTATCATCGTAACGCATGATATCAGTCTTGCAAATAAGGTTGGACGTGTGGTTATGATCGCAGATGGTAAGATCAGTACAGAAAAGATCATGAAAGAGGATTACAGAAAACGGATCAATGACATGGAAAGCGAGAGCTTTAATGGAACCGATTCCCATGAAGAATATTCCATTATGGATAAGGCACACCGTGTACAGATCAGTGATGATATTCTGGAGGCTGCCGGAATTGATACAAACAAGGTAAAGATTCAGGTAGTGGATGGCAAGGTTGTTATCTCAAAAGAATAAATAACAGTTCAGAAAACGGCTCTGGATGCATATGCATTCAGGGCCGTTCGCAGTATTTTCACATTTTCTTTCTTGCTTTTTCTTGCTATCGTGCGTTGGTTCGATTATAATAACTTTGTTTAGCTGATTTGGAATTTCGAGGAGGAAACCATGAAGAAGAGAAAATTAACAAAAATGTCGGCAGTGTTACTGGCAACAGCATTGTCTGCAGCAACTGTTTTTTCAGGATGTAATAAGAAGGTCGATTACGATATGGGTGATGGAACGCAGAAAGAAGGAAGCGCAGGAGAAGGCGGTGAGTTATCGTCCCGTCTTGGTGTTCCGGAGTCTTATGAGGGTAAGCTGGACGCCGGTGATTCCGGTATCAAAGAGATCGCCATTAAAGATGATGATATCATAACACCGGATTCCGACAGTATGTCTATTGTGTCTTATAAGAAGAATTCCTTTGATAATGCATACAGGCAGAAGGTTTGCGAGGCAATCTTTGATAAGTCAAAGGGTATCTATGTATATGACTGGGAGCACCAGACCAAGAGTGATCTGCAGACTCAGATTGATTCATATCAGACGATGTTAGACGATGCGAAGGAAGCTGGCGATACAGATACAGAGGATTATTGTAAGGAATACATATCCTATCTGGAAAATGAAATGGCAACGGCAACGGATGAGAGGGAAGGAGCCGGTGATTACAGTGCATCGGATTATATCGGACAGATTGGCGATAATCAGTTCATGCTCTCATTCTCAGAGGGAACAGAAGGGTTAAATGCAAGCTTTGATCTTTCTTATTATCCATCCGAAGGTCTGATCAATTACAGACCATATGAGGGTGCATCCTTTGTATATGCTTATGACGCAAAGTATGGAGAAGAGGGACTTGATGACAGCATTGTAAATACCTGTACATTTTCTGAAGATGAAGCCGTATCACTGGCACAGGAATTTCTTGCCGGATGTGGAATTGATGATGTGATCGTTACAGATAAATCTCCGTTATTATGGGAGTATTATGACAGCTCTTATAATGTGATCGCAACAGAGTATGAAGGCTATATCGTAAACTTTGGACGTTCTGTCAATGGAACTGCTCCATACAGTGCGGATCTGTCTATGGTTGATACTCTTTCAAGCGATGAGGATGATGCCTGGTATGATGCCCCAACAGAGACGTTCTCCATTCAGATCGACTCCAATGGCGTGATCAACGCAAGCTGTTATCCATTGTTGGTTTCAACCGGTGAGGATCAAAAAAATGTAGATCTCTTGAGCTGGAAAGAGCTTTTAAAGGAACTGGATAAGAACGTTGCACAGTATTATACAGATAATAAGACTTCCTATAGTGATATTGAATTTAACGATGTCAGATTGACATATTACTGTATTAAGGATGATTCTCAGGATGATGTATATAATTATGTTCCTGTATGGATTTTTGCACAGGCAGACGAAAATGATGGAACATATGATTTTGACTATCCGGTACAGGCACTTATGGTAAATGCAACCGATGGAACAATCTATAATCTGAAAGATGTTCTGGAGGCCGGTTCGATCTCATACAGTGATTATTACGATGATCAAAGTGATATGATCGATGGATACGAATATGATGACAGTGATATGGAGAGTACAGATTCAGATGGCAGTGATGATGGATCCGATGATTCAGCAGATGAGATAGAGGATGGATCTGATGAAGGAATCATTGACGACGAAGGTCTGTTAGAGGATGACGTTGTAGAATAATACCGGATCATACGGGAAAATAAAAAATAAGGTGTCACATGACACCGGACTATAAAGATGCAGGACAAGTGATAGTTTTTATCATTTGCCCTGCGTTTTTATTATGTTTCTGGTCTTGACAAAAATACCCCTATGGGGTATATATAATATCGTATCCGGGATCATTAAAAATTGGATATAAAAAATAAATGAACAGATACAGATGGATGAAAAAATCAGGAAACAGACAGAAGGGAGCGGACAAGAATGGAAGAACCATGTTGCCATTGTCATAAAACAAAACAGAGAACAGAAGGTGAATATAAGAAGCTGATGAACCGGCTGAACCGGATCGAGGGACAGATCCGGGGGATCAAGGGAATGCTGGAAAAGGATGCATATTGTACGGACATATTAGTACAGGTTGCCGCTGTCAATTCTGCATTGAACAGTTTTAATAAAGAACTTCTTGCAGAGCATATCCGAACCTGCGTGATCGAGGATATCAAAGCAGGAAAAGAAGATACGGTGGATGATCTGGTTGATACCATTAAAAAATTAATGAAATAAACACATAGAGATGTTTCAGCCAGACCAGAAAGGATACTATATTCGTATGATTGTTTCACATCTGAAACATAATAAAAAAGCTTGATAAGAAGGTGAATGACTTGGATAAATATAACGTAACAGGAATGAGCTGCAGTGCCTGTAGCGCAAGCGTAGAAAAGGCAGTAAAGAAAGTAACGATCAAGAAGAAACAGTCTATAACCTTAAAAACAAAGCTGACTCCGACAAAGGGAATCAGTAAAGAAGTGACATGGACCTCCAGCAATCCGAAGGTTGCAAAGGTAACAGCTAAGGGTAAGGTAACCGGAAAGAAGAAGGGAACGGTTAAGATCACAGCAAAAGCAAAAGATGGAAGTGGTAAGAAAGCAACCATCACCATTAAGGTAAAATAATTTATTCCATTTGTAACAGATGGAAGAAGACAATACAGATGGCGGAAGATCGATCAATTCTATAAAATATAAAAAACAGATTTGAGAGATGCTTCCGCCATCTTGTGTTTTGAAAATGGGTATGCTATAATGTGGACGCTTGCAGGTTGATTTCAGTATATCTGGATGAAAGCATCAGAAAAGGAAAGCCTGCATAAGTCAAAAGAGTAAATAAAACAGAAGGAGAGTGCCATATGGAATTGATATACAGAAGTACAAGAAATGCAAATGAAACAGCAACCACATCAGAAGCAATCTTAAAAGGTCTTGCAAATGAAGGAGGGTTATTTGTTCCTGACAGTATTCCTGCTCTTGATGTCAGCCTTACAGATCTGGCGCAGATGAACTATCAGCAGGTTGCTTATGAAGTAATGAAGCTGATGTTTACGGATTTTACAGAAGAAGAGTTAAAGCATTGTATCAATTCAGCATATGACAAGAAATTTGATACACCGGAGATCGCACCACTCGTACATAAAGCAGGTGCATATTATCTGGAATTATTCCACGGTTCAACGATTGCATTTAAGGATATGGCATTATCCATTCTTCCTTATCTGCTTACAACATCTGCAAAGAAGAATCATGTAAAGAACGAGATCGTTATTTTGACAGCTACTTCCGGTGATACAGGAAAGGCAGCACTTGCAGGATTTGCAGATGTACCGGGAACAAAGATCATCGTATTCTATCCAAAGCATGGTGTAAGCCCGATCCAGGAGAAGCAGATGGTAACCCAGAAGGGTGAAAATACATTTGTCGTAGGAATTACAGGCAACTTCGATGACGCACAGACAGGTGTTAAGAAGATGTTCTCAGAT
>ENA-OPDT01000653-OPDT01000653.1-human-gut-metagenome-genome-assembly--contig:-NODE-653-length-12163-cov-2.281136_pt1 | contig 12163 bp, 10 predicted proteins | sample MGYA00241627_ERZ501517 | MGnify/ENA primary metagenome ERZ501517 (study PRJEB25962, sample SAMEA2042435) | human gut metagenome | biome: human gut; feature: human-associated habitat; material: faeces... | reverse complement strand
AATCGCCAAACTGTGATTTTATCTCCATACAAGCTGTTTCTGGATTAGAGGCAATATATAAATAAGATGCTCCCGCAATATTATTTCTCCCTTCGCTTCCTATTCCTAAAATAGGTTCTCTTGAATTTATATCATCATACCCCATGAACTTATTATCTTGAGTTTTTCCAATCCCTTTTTTTAAATCATCATCATCCTCTGGATTAATAATTCTTGCTCGATAATATTCTGTCCCCACCTCTAAACATTTTTTAAACTGCGATATCTCTTTATTAAGTACGATATCATCAATAATAGATTGAATTCTTTGAATTTGTTCAATTAAACCTTGTTCTGTTTCTATTGCGTCCATAAATTTATTAAAATTATTTCTTGCATTTACAGACCATCCCCACGCATTCATTGATTCCTTAAAATCTTGCAAGTTATCATCCATATATTTCCCACCTATACATAAAATATTTTTTCTTAACTTTGCCAAACTATTAAACAGAAGCCTTCAAGTCATTAAACTCAAAGGCTTCTCATCTTCATTAAAAATTTTCTTATGCAAGTGCAGGTTCCTTCCCTGCAATAATCGCTTTCACTTCTTCTATATCCTTATCTGTGGCTGAGGCTATCTGCTCTGCTGTAAAACCATTCTTATACATTTTCATAATGAGTCCTGCCTCTCCAATCGCAATACCATCTTCTTTTATTCCCTGACTCAAGTTACACATAACGCTCACATCCTTCCTGAAGTTCTCCTCAATAGGAATATCGTATTCATTTCCAATTATGTTTAGTTTTTCATCTATTGTAAGTTCCTTGGATAACAATGCTCCCAGCAGACGGTGCAGTTCATACGTCTCATCATGTTCCGGCAGATTCTTTGCCAGTCCAAGCATGATGATATTCAGCAGGTCAAGATTTCCCTTCCATTCATAGGAACCGATCAAATCTTCTTTTGTGAGATGCACATGGCTCATGCTGCTCTCTTCCATGTTCATACATACCCAGATCGAATATACACGCTTAATGTCATCGTAGCTGGAGTTCTCAAAATCACGTTCTTTTTGTGATGAGATCAGTCTGCTCACATAAAAGATTGCCCGGTTTAAGATTTCATATCCCGTCGGCTCGTCTTTCTGTGCTTCTACATTGATGATAATCTGTGACAATCCATCTTTCATGCGCACATAAAAAACGATATCAAATCTTACCAGACCTTCATTGATCTCTTCATTTTCTGTGTTGAAACCGACCAGTCTTTCACCATTTTTTTTGCTGGCTGCATTTGTGAGTCCAGGCTCTACCGGTACCGTACTGATATGTGGTGTTCCCTCGATGCAGTTGACCACATCCTTGGGATTCATGCCCTTAAACTCATCAACTGTTTTTACCAGTATATGTGCCAGTATGCTCTTCTGCCCTAACAGACGCTTTGCACTCGTATCATACTGTGCATCCTTGTCTGTTGCTTTCACTGCATTTTTTAATTCTGTATTCACTGGCCTTCCTCCTTTTTGTAACAGATATAGTCATCCCCAAAAAGGCATCTGACCACACCTATATTATAACTTACCCATTTCTTTTATACAATCAATTTTTACATTTGAAAAAGGAACATAAGAAAAACTCCAAACCTGTCATAGACTCGGAGTCTTGATTCCATCCATTTTTTACATTGTCTGCACCGTTGCATGTTGTTCCTGCTCCTCATGCTCCAAAGCATCCTGCTCTGGTACATGCTCTATATTTTTCGCTGCTTCCTGCACTTTTGCCATATACCGGATTTTAATGCTGCTGTAATCAACCCCTGCCGGTTCCAGCACTTTTTTCTCTAACATGTTTAACATCGCCTCGGTGTCAAATTTTCCCTCAAAATAAAGTTCCTCATCCACCTTTATCGGTACATCCATTTCTTCCGGTGAACTGCCAAGGATCGTCCTCCAGCGTCCGGCTACTTTTCCACACATTTCCATAAATCTTTCATGGATATCCGGCTGTTCATTACAGGTCTGCAAAATCTTTTGTGCCACCTTTCTCCATGTAGGTGTCTCTATCCATTCTCCCGGTGCGAACTGGACTGCCAGCGGTCTTTTCCCTTTCAGTTCTGCCGGGGACACTGTGATAAGGCTGCTTTCCCGGATCGTATCTTTCACACTTGTATGCACCTCGCCACTCCGGTACATCTGGAGCAGTGCATCACATTTCGTGTTTACAAGCTGTAACATTTCCTCCCTCAGTTCTTCTATCAGTTGCTCATAATTCATACGCTTTTCTCCTCCTGTCGCACACTTACTTCATGTGCTTTTTCTATATCCACTTCCCTTTACTCATTTTCCGTTATATGCTTTCTGCTCCTGCTGTCCTTTCCTATTTTTATGCCAACAATAAAACGCCCGGATCATCGGGCATTTTATTCTTACCATAAACTGGCAGGAACAACGTTTCCTATTTACTTGCTGCCATTCCTGCCGCAGCCTTACTCATATCGAATCTCCTGTTCCATGACTATGCCTGACTGGAACTGTATCAGCAGTTTCTCGCTGGATTCCACTTTGATGGTGGAGATCAGCCGTCTCACAAGGTCATTGTCGAACTCCGGTATCTGGCAGGTGCTTGTGCTTAAGTAATGGTCGATATCTTGGATTCTCTGTTCATAACTGTCAGCCATCCGTTTCTCGTTTCTGGCTGTTTTCTGTGCCTCTTTTAAGGCATTGATTTCTTCTGCTATGATTCGGTAGCGTTCATCAAACTCCGGTGTGTAGGAACCGGTCTTTGCATTCTCTGCAATCAGTGCCACCATCTCTTCCTGTTTTTCTTTTATCTTTTCCTCGTATTCCCCGGACTCTTTTGCGGTGCCATAGCTCCCGATGACATGGATGATGTTCTGCCGGAAGTTTTCCATAAATTCCATATCATCACTCGTGATCCTGTGGATGGCTTCCATCACCGCCCTGTTTAATGCGTTCTCTTCGAGTGTCTCGGATTCCCCGCATTTCTTCACTCCGTTGGTCAGCCGGTTGCTGCATCTCCAGACAACTTTCTTTTTCCCGTTTCTCGCCCAGGTGACTCTCCGGTACTCCTGCCCGCATTTTCCGCAGATCAGCATGCCGGTCAGTGCATAGGTGGAGGAATACCTGCTTTTCTGGTTCTTCTTCCGGGTGACAGCCGCCTTGCATAAGGATGCCCTCCGCATCATCTCTTCCTGTACCCTGTAGAACAGCTCCTTCGGGATAATCGCCTCATGGTCATCTTCCACATAATACTGCGGTACGATTCCAGTGTTCTTGACTTTCTTTTTTGTCATGAAATCCACCGTATAGGTTTTCTGCAGTAATGCATCTCCCATGTATTTTTCATTGCGGAGCATTTTGTCTATTACCGTGGAATGCCATTTGTCCTGCCCTGTGGCGGTCTTGATTCCCTGCTCTTCCAGATGCTTTGCGATCTTCCCGGTACTGTAGCCTTCCAGATAAAGGCGGAAGATCAGCTTTACGATCTCTGCCTCTTCGGGTACGATGACCAGGTCACCATCCTCGTTTTTGGTGTATCCCATGAACTTTGTGCAGTTTACGATGACCTTGCCTTTTTCAAATTTCCTCACGACTCCCCAGCGGATGTTCTCACTGATGTTGCGGCTCTCCTCCTGTGCCAGGCTGCTTAAGATGGTGATAAGGATTTCGCCGGTTCCCTCCAGTGTATTGATCCCCTCTTTCTCGAACACCACCGCCACATTCTTTTCCTTCAGTTTTCGGATGGTCACCAGCGAGTCTACCGTGTTCCTCGCAAACCTGCTGACCGACTTTGTAAGGATCATGTCGATTTTTCCGGCAAGGGCATCCTGTATCATGGCATTAAAGTCTGCCCTCTTTTTGGTGTTTGTTCCACTCTTTCCGTCATCCGCATAGATGCCGGCATTTTTCCAGTTTTCGTTTTCAGATATCTTGCTGGTATAATACTCCACCTGTGCCTCATAGCTGCTGTCCTGCTCTTCCAGTTCCGTACTGACACGGCAGTAGGCAGCGACCTTCATTTTCTTCTCTGACAGTTTCACATTCCGGTCATACTGCACCTTGGCAGGTATCATGCTGATCTTTTTTGCTGTTTCTGCCATCTGCTCTCCCTCCTAATCCTTGTACCCGGCTGTGACACGGCTCCCATTGATAAGCTCCACTTCTGCCATGTTTCCGCCATGCACCCAGATGCGTGCGATTATTTTTCTATATAAATTTTCATCAAATGTTTCCAGTTCCTTTTTCCCTGCAAGGATGTTTTTGACCTCCTCTGTCCGGAACTCCCCATCCCTGACCTCCAGTGTCCGGTAGCGTTCCTCTGCCCTTTCATAGAGCAATTTCATCAGGTCTGTTTCTGTGCGTTCCTGTTCTTCTTTCATCCGCTGCAGGTTCCGCTCCAGAACCCGGTACTGAGGGCTGACCTTTTCCTCCTGCCTTTGTACCCGGAGCAGGCCTTTGTTTCGTATCACTGCATTGATGGCTTCCACACACACCTGCTTTGCCTGCCCGTCTGTAATAAAACTGTTCCTGCAGTTTTTTGCTCTGCCAATCACATAACTCTTGCACTTCCACTTGGCAGTGCCGCCACGCTCTTTTTTGTGGCTCGGCTGGATATGGCTGCATACTGCCCCGCATTCTGCACACCAGATGACACCTCCGAAGAGGATTCTCTCATCCCTGCCGGACCGGTGGTCTGCCCTTCCAAGCTCTGCCCTCACCTTTTCCCGTCTGCGCTGGACTCTCTCAAACAGTTCCTCTCCTATGAGCTGCGGATAGTATTCTGTGCCAAGGTAGCTTGGGTTTTCCAGTATCCTGCCAATGGATGCATGGGTCCAGGACACTTTCCCTTTTGCATTGCATATTTTTCTCCCTTTCAGGTTCTGGGCGATCCTGCCTGCCGCCACTCCGCTGTCATAGTCTGTAAATATCTGTTCCACAATCTTTCTTTGCTCTTCGCAGATGGTGATTTTTCCATCCACAACTTTATAGCCGATTGGCATGTGCCACTGCATCCTGTCCACCTCCCCTCTCCGTCAGTTTCAGTCCGTTGTACAGGCAGAAGGTGATGTCGTGTTCTTTGGAGACCACGATCTTCTCCGCTGTCATTTTAAACAGTTGCTCGTCAAACTCCTCCATTAATCCGTCCTGTTCTGCGATCAGTTGGATAAGCTGTTCGGTCCGCACGATTTCTTTTGTCCTTCTCAGCTTTCTGGTCAAAAGTGTCTTTTTTCTCCTGCATTCCGTCAGTTGCCAGCCAAGCTTGCTACTGCTCTCCATAAAAAGAGCAGAGTCCATATATCCTTTCCTCATGACTTGGTTTAGGATTTGGCTCTGCCCGCTTATATCTTTGATTTCCTTATCCAGTTGTCTGATTTCCTCACTGTCCTGCCTTGCTGCCACAAGTTCTGTCAGCTCTTTTAACAGCGGCTCTAATATCGTTCCCTGATTGGTGTACAGCTTGTTCCACATGTCTGTAAAAGCCCGGTGCAGCACATCCTCCCGGATGGCTTTCATGCAGCAGCTCTCTTTATCCTCCACATGTCCGCTGCACGTCCAGATGATTTTTTCATATGGTTTCCCGATGTAGATTTTCTGCCGCCGGAAGGTTCTTCCGCACTCTCCGCAGATGATTCTGCCGGAAAACAGGTATCTTTTGGTGTAGTCACTCTTGTTCATGTGCAGTACATCCACCCGGTATGCCATCAGGTTGCGTACCGCTTCTGCCTCCTCATGTGTGACGATTGGCGGATGGCTGTCTTTGATGAGATACTGGTTTCTCTGTCCGTTGTTTACCCTGCGGACAAATGGGAACCTTGTTTCTGTATATGTCCTCTGCTGAAGCATATCTCCCTCATAAATGGGATTTTTCAGAATGTCCTGTATCACCCCGTCCTGCCACTTTTCTGCACCCCGGATTGTTGGAATGCCTTTCTGGTTCAGTGCCTTTGCTATCACATACACTCCCATGCCGTTTAAGTAAGACTCATAAATCCACCTTACGGTTTCTGCCTCGGATTCTATGATGACTAAATTTCCATCCTCATCTTTTCCATAGCCATACGCTGGTGTGGATATGATATAGGTTCCATCCTGAAAGCGTTTCTGTATCGCCCATCGGTTGTTGCTTGAGATGTTTTCTGATTCCCCCTGCGCCACCGATGCCAGGATGGTAATGAACAGCTCGCTTTTTTCTGACAGCGTGTTGATGTTCTCTTTTTCAAAGTAGATTCCAACGCCAATCTCCTTCAGCTTTCGGATGGTCTGGATGCACTCCACCGTATTTCTTGCAAATCTTGTGATGGATTTCGTAAGGATCAGGTCGATGTTCCCATCCTCACAGTCTGAAATCATCATCTGGAACTCATCCCTGTGCTTTACGTTTGTTCCGCTGATTCCTTCATCCGCATACACCCCTGCAAACTCCCACAGGGGGTTGCTCTCGATTTTTTCCGTATAGTACTCGACCTGTGCAGTATAGGAAGTTGCCTGTGCCTGACTGCCGGTACTGACTCTGGCATATCCGCACACTTTCAGCCTGCGTTCTTCCTGTGTATGTTTCTGCGCTTTTGCTGCCTTTATGACAGTCACTTTTTTTGCCATGCTTTTTTCTCCTTTCCCAGTATTTTCAAGGGTTTGCACTCCCTGTCAGCAACATACACTACCACATAGTCCTTTATATATCCAGTGTTATTACAGATATACTTTTGCTAATTCCGGGGAGAAAGTCTTGACATTCAAAACCCGGATTTTTTCCCATTCTTCCTCGGTTAACAGCTTATCTTCATGCATCCTTTTTAAGAGAAATTCGGCAATCTTATACCGCACCTCATTCGCTCCGCCTTCCATCATCTTTTCCCTTTTTCCTCCCGCAATTTAAGAACGTTAAATTCATTCTCCCAAGCCAAACACTTTTGCCCAGAAGAAACACCTTTACATCATCCCGATTTCAGCCATGGTTGCAGCCTCATCTTCTTCCCGGAAATACTGTTCCGATACATCCCTGCTGACTGAAAGCACCTCTCCCGCGTCCTTTTCTCCCATCTGGATCGGGATTAAGAACGGATTGATTTCCTTGCAGAATTCCTGATTCGGACAGCTATTGATAAAATAGCCGCAGGTATCTAATATCAGCCTGTCACACATATCTGTGATGACGATCTTTTCAGCCTCAAACATGTGGCTGCCGATATAATTTGCGATATTTTCTGCCGTGGTCGAGATATAGTCCTCTTTCCGCTCCCCTCCATCACTCGGATAAAGATAGGCATATCCTGCCCTCTCCGTTTCAAAAATCCTTAACATCATTTCGGTATCTTCTTTCTTCATCTCCTGTTTTCCTCCATTCCCCATTTTTCAGCTTTTCTTAACTCCACAAGAATACGGCGGAAGTTCCCCTCCGCCGCATGGTTTCTGTAATTAAGTCTTACTGCCATAATCCTTCACTTCATAAATAAAAAGTGTCTGTCCCTATTCGTCACTACTCCCCGGAACCAAAACGCCGCCAAAACAGAGAAGAAAAAATCCCAAAGCCGGCATTTCATGGGCAGTCAGTCCAGACTGTCTTTGGTCCCTGCCACTCGGACAGGCAGACATCACAGGTATCTCACCTCCACCACTGCGTGCTGGCTAATCTCAAGGTGTATCATTATAGGCCATTCCCCTCTTCGCGCCTGTCCACCACAGACAGTCTGTACCCCGGCTTTCCCGCTCGGCTCCTTAGATGCGATCTTTTTCACAGCATGGCTGGCAGAAAGAACATCTGCCCGATTGCTGCAGGAGTGTCACTGCGCCCCGGTTACGGCTCATGAAACGGCTAACGTATCTGAACTGCTGGATATGGCTGGCAGGATATGGCGTGATTCCATCCTGCGCTCGGAGTCCTGTATTCCTCTCCGGCATTTTTCAATGTGCGTTTTGTCTGCCTGTGTCGTATCCACACACGAGACATGAGAGGATTCCCGGAAGAGACCATCTGTCCAGAAAAAGTTCCTCTCATAAGGTACTCACAGAAAAACACGTTTTGAGGGGGTATTAATCAAAATATTTTTTTATTTTCTTTACCGCACCGTTTATGCTCTCCCGGATGTTCTTCTCTCCAACCCCTTCTTTCGCTGCAATCTGCCGGTATGTCATGCCCTCAAAAAAATAAAAATGCAGCCGCTCTCTCTGCACCGGGGTGAGTGACTGCATTGCTTTCTGCAGGGTTTCTATTTCCATCTGCCGGATGACCGTATCCTCTACCGATTCCCCGGTCAGCTCCACCAGATCTTCCGTTTCTCCCTCTGTATATCCGTCCTTGGTCGTATGTCTGATATCCCGCATTTCCTGTGCGTGGGCTTCTTTGCGGAACGTATCGACAAGTGCCTCGTAGACTTCTCTGGTCACATAGGTGTATTCCAGCTCACCAACTGCATCTTTATAAAAATCCTTTACTCTGATCCTGATCCATTCTGACATTCAAATGTCCTCCATTTCGTAATTTTTTTGAAATGAAGGACATCTGGCGGACCTCTGGGTTCTGCTTTACTGGAAAAAGACAATAAAAAAAGGTGCTGTTCCCATGCAAAATAAAGCATGCAAAACTGCACCCGGATGTTATCCTTATGAACTTTTCCCTTTCTGCCGCCCCCTGCAATCCGGTGCGGCATGAATTCCCCAAAACATGCCACGCCTTTCTTCTCCTAAGCCTTTTTGCGGTACTATACTTGGAAAGAAAGTGCGCTTCAATATAAGTGTAATAAGTCTTACGGTACCTGTAATAAGTTACCGTCTTGGATTGTCATCCCTCCTGTTTTCCAGAAAAAAAGTCCCTTCCGTTTGTTCGGAAAGGACTATCCATTTTCGGTATGCGACTGTATCCATAGCTGTGCTTTTCCTACGATCATGAACAGTGCCGTGATGCAGATGCCCGTATAAACAGCGTAAGCATACGGTATCTGGCCTGCATACCACAAAATGCCAAGCACAGCCAGTTCCAAGACTGCGATCAGCCTTGCTTTTCTGCCAAAATGCTTTTGTTCCTCTTTATCCAATTTCCGGTTCTTGCTGTGCATGGGGCTGAGTAAAAAAATGATCCCTGCGGACACCAGCAATACTGCCAGCAGCCATGCCAGCGATGTCTTGTAAAACACAGCCTGTGTATAAACCGGAACCAGCAGCACCAGATTGGAACCAAGGTAACAGAAAATCCTGCTGTCTGAGTGATATCCACCGGTATAGCTGCGAAGAACCATAAAAGAAAGGGTAAACACTGCCACAACCGCCAGTTGCTCTGTGAGCAGACCGATGACCAGTGCCGTCACAACGTTTAGAAGCAGGATCATACCATTGCGTATTCCAAACTGGTATAATTCCTGCTCCTCCTCTTTTATGATTCCCCGCTCAACCATACGATGGCTGAGCCATTTCGTCATGATTTAAAACCTTCTGAGTTTTTTGGAATCTTCCGGCATCTTGTCCTGTCCCAGATACCACATGCAGGAACGGTTCGTTGCCATGGTTGTCACCATAAGTGCCAGTGCTGCCATCACACTCATGGATTTGCTGCTCAGTCGGTACATCCAGTTTCTTTTCTTCATTTTTAGTAAAACCCTCCTTTTTTTGATGTTTTCACTCTAACAGTTTCTGTACAGAAATCAATCTATCTGTAACAAGTTGCAGGTTTGCTGTAATAAGTTGCAGTCTCACTCCAGTTTTGCAACTCCGTTGAGCAGAAGGACTGCCTCAAAATGTTCCCCCTGATCCTTTAACATCAGCTCCCCACCGTATTTTTCTGCCACTTTCCGCACCGAACGGATTCCCCTGCCGTGTTTTATTTTATCTTTTTTGCTTGTCTGTTGATAGGAACTTGTCCCGGATGGCTTGCTGTTCTTAATGGATAAAAGCAATCTGCCCTCCTGAAACTTTGATTCCACATGAACATACCGTTTTTCCTGTTCCACTGCCATCGCTGCCTCTATCGCATTATCCAAAAGATTCCCATACAGAACACCCATGTCCCCGATATCCACGGATACTCTCTGGGGGAGCAGCGTTGTAACCTGCATCGGTATCTCTTTCTCTTTTGCCTTTACGCTTTTTACTTTTAATATGGCATTCACCACAGGATTTGCGGAATAAATGATCTCTTCTGCCAGCCGGATATCTCCCAATACTTCCTGCAGTCTGTCCTTGATCAGTTCCGCACTTCCCTGTTCTGCCGCTGCGAGCAGTCCCGTCAGCCTGTTCTTCATATCATGCCGGATGTCCTGTATCTGTTCCTGATACCGTTCCATGTCCTGATAGTATTCGTTCCGGTATAAGATTTCCCTCTGGATCATTTCCTCTTCGTACTGTTTTTCCTCCACTGTTGTGTACTTTTCAATCATCAGAAAGATGATATAGTTTGTGATGATAATGACAAAGATGATACACATGCACAGCACCACCATCTGTGCCGAGATTAATTCTTTTGCAACTTCTATCAGTAAAAAACAACTGATCAGGCTGCATAATGGAATAAGTGCCAGCGCATAACTGGTTTCCTTTGGCATACTCGACACCTTTACATTCTTTCCCGCTTTCAGCCTGCAAAAGACTTCCACAATCGCAAGCCGGAATATCACCACTAGGAATGCAGAAAAATAATAGATAACAACATCATCCTCTACTATCTGTTCCATAAATACTTTGCTAAACAGATAACCTGCCGGTTCACTAATACCCATAATCCCCATATACAGCAAAACCGCAATCAGCCTGCTTACAATCCCTGCCTCATACTGGCAGACATATACACAGAGAATCGCAACCATCGTCACAAAATTCAGCCAGCTTATCCCCATCTGGTTCACCGCACTTCCAATCAGCTCGCACACTATCAGCAGAAGAACAGAAAACTCCATGGAAGTTTTTCTGTTTCCGATGAACTCCTCTAAATACCTGCGGTAAATGCAGAGGTCAAAAAGATTTATGACAAGCCTCACCCCATATAATGCCATGTCACATTCCTCCCTGCACAAATGCGATGTGCTTTTCCGTCAGCTCCTTCCGGTACCCTCTTGTCACTCCCAGCTCTGTGCCGTCTGTAAGCATGACCATGCCGCTGGATACAGAATGAACATGTTTCAAATTAACGATAAAAGAGCCATGAACGGCGGCAAACATGCGCTCGTCCAGTTTCTCCCATATTTCATTCAGGTTCATGTTGGACTGATATTTCATTTTCTTTGTGTGGATTATCGCCTGACGCCCCCGCTTTTCCAGATACAGGATTTCGTCAAACTTCAGACTGTACCGCACCCTGCGGTAACTAAATGAAAAACTCTGATTGGTCAGATTCAGATAGGTTCCTGCCTTCTCAAACAGCACACGGAGCCTTTCTTCTGAGATTGGTTTTGGAATAAAATCAAATGTGACAACTTCAAATACACTTGGCATGTATTTGGTATAGCTGGTAAGAAACACCAGCAATGCTTTGGAATCTGTCTCACGGATCTGTTTTGCCACCGCAAGTCCGTCCATTCCAGGCATCTCAATATCAAGAATGTACATATCCGGCTTTTGCTCCGCATCTGCACATTCCCTCAATAATTCTTCCGGTCTGGTATAAAACACATACTCCACCGCATAGTCGATCATACGCAGTGTATAGCGTCTGATCCTTTCAATGTCCTGCTGATTATCATCGCAGATTGCTACCCTCATATATCGTCTCCTTCTCAAAATATATTGATCAAATATACATCCCGGAGACTGTACTGCTTTAACGGCCTGTCATCAGCTTTCTCATATACGCAAGCATACGGTCTATAAATGCATCCCGTTCCTCCCTGCTACAGTTTGCAAGGAACAGTTCAATATCAACCTTATGATTTGTATCCCCCGTAACCAGATAAGTCGGCTCAATCCTGTACTTCTCATACAAGATCAGCATTTTCTCTGGCTGTAAGCCATAGACACCACTTTCGATTTTGCGATAATGCTCTACCCCTACATCCAGCGTCTCTGCAAAAACTTCCTGCGTATATCCACTGTTTTCTCTGGCGGTTTGCAACCTTTTTCCAATCTGTATATTGATTTCCTTCTTCTCTGCTTTCATGGAATTCACCTCGCTTTTATGGTAATGATACCAACGAGAAATACCCGAAAACAGATTGCAATACAACACTTCAAAAGTCGTA
>ENA-OPDT01000641-OPDT01000641.1-human-gut-metagenome-genome-assembly--contig:-NODE-641-length-12263-cov-2.472231_pt1 | contig 12263 bp, 10 predicted proteins | sample MGYA00241627_ERZ501517 | MGnify/ENA primary metagenome ERZ501517 (study PRJEB25962, sample SAMEA2042435) | human gut metagenome | biome: human gut; feature: human-associated habitat; material: faeces... | reverse complement strand
TCTCCTGCGATTCGATGCAGATATATAAATATATGGATATCGCCACAGCCAAACCGACGGTTCAGGAAATGTGCGGGATACCGCACCATCTGCTCGATTTTCTTGAGCCCGGCGAAAAATACAGCGTCGCCGCTTACTGTGCGGAAGCAGGAAAGTGCATAGACGATATATCCGGCAAGGGTAAGCTCCCCGTGCTCGTCGGCGGAACAGGACTCTACTATTCTTCACTCGTCGACAATATTTCATTTGCCGACGAGGACGACGATGCTTCAATACGCAGTGAGCTTGAACGCCGCGCGGAGAGCGAAGGCATTGAAACGCTCCACAAGGAACTCTCGGCTATCGACCCTGAAACCGCCGCGCAGCTCCATCTCAACAATCACGGACGGATTATAAGAGCGCTCGAGGTCTATTATAAGACCGGAGTCACAATGAGTGAACAGCAGCGCAGGTCAAGGCTTGTTGAGCCTAAATATGACTGCACAGCGGTGTGTCTCGATGTGCGCGACAGACAGTTTTTATATGACAGGATCGACCACAGGGTCGATATAATGATTGAAAACGGTCTTATCGAAGAGACGAGGCGTTTTCTCTCCGGCGAACTCGGCAAAACATCAGGGCAAGCTATAGGCTATAAAGAATTGCAGCCCTATTTCAACGGGGAAATATCGTTTGATGATGCAATAGATAATCTCAAACGCTCCACGCGCCGTTACGCCAAACGCCAGATGACATGGTTCAGGCGCGACGAGAGAATAACACATCTGTATATAGACGAAATGTCATACGACGAACTGCTAAAGACGGCAGTCGGGATAATAGAAAGGGGGATCGCAGAATGAAGAAAGTTAAAGTGAGCAAAAAAGGTGTAAGAAAAATAGTCGCTGCCGTTGCTGCACTTCTGGCTGTGGTAGTGTTATGCTATGAGATAGGCAACTTCAACTCTTCAAATGTGAAAACCCAGCCCGCCGCTGCTACAACATATCGCAACAGCATAACGGTAAAGATGTTCGCCGTGCGCGATGAGTCACTTATAAACGGTTCTTCTTCGCTGACCTATGTTCCGCTTTTGCAGGACGGCGAGCGCGTCGCAGGAGGACAGGCTATTGCGGCGCAGTTCGGCAAAGCCGATTCTGCCTCGGCATATGTCGACCTCGAAAATCTCAAAAACGAGCTTGAGAGGTATGAAAACTTAAACAGCCAGCAGAATCTTACAGAGCTTGACATATCAAAGATAAATCTTCAGGCAGATTCATATTTTTATGAAATGCTCGACGATGTGCGGTCGGACAAAATCTCGGCACTTGAAGGCAGTGCGGAAAAATTCAGCGACAAGATGACCGCAAAGCAGATACTTATAAATGGCAATATAGATTTTTCGGAGAAAATAGCATCTCTTAAGTCTGAAATAGCTTCTCTGACGGCGAAAGTCGGAACTGTCGATTACCTCAAGGCTGACGATACCGGCTATTGTGTCTCGTCCGCCGACGGATATGAGAATACGCTGAGCTTTTCGGATGTTAAAAATCTCAGCAGCGATAAGATAAAAGCGGCGCTGTCCGCTTCTCCCGCCGCGGTGTCCGCTAATACAAAGGGCAAGCTTATCCGCGGATATACATGGTACTTTGTCGGCATAGTCAACAAGTCTGATGCCACAAAGCTCAATGACGGAGACAGCGTAACACTCAGGTGCGACAATATGTCGCGCGACGGCATAAATGCCACGGTTTATTACAGAGGCCCGATAAACACAGATGAGACTGTCCTGATTCTTTCATCAAAGATAATGGATTCGGACATAGCGCGTCTGAGAACAGAAGATGTCGAAATAGTGATAAACGAGATCGACGGAATAAGAATAAACAAGTCCGCGGTCAGAGTTGTTGACGGCGTTCAGGGCGTGTATGTGCTTACCGGCAATATCGTCCGCTTCAAGAAGCTCGATGTAATATATACAGGCGATGACTATGTAGTCTCAAAGATGATAAAAGAGGATACATACGATGAAAATAAAGTGCCGTATCTGAAAATTTACGATGCGGTAATATTGGAAGGAAAGGATCTTAAAGATGGAAAACTTATCAGTTACTGATGCTCGTCTGCAGCTCCTTGAAGACAACCTGAAAAAGGTTCGCGACGAGATAGCCGAAACCGCGTTGAAGAGCGGCAGAGACCCGCGGGAAGTGAAGCTCATGGCGGTGACAAAGACTGTTTCTGTTGAGCTTATAAATCATGCTATTGCCTGTGGAGTCGATCTCATCGGCGAAAACAAGGTTCAGGAAGTCCTGCTCAAGCGCCCTGAACTTAATCTTGAGCACTGCAAGCTCCATCTCATCGGTCATCTTCAGAGCAATAAGATAAAAAAGATAGTCGGTCAGGTCGACATGATACAGAGCGTCGATTCGTTCGAGACCGCGCAGCAGATAAGCCGCCGCTCCGGAGAGCAGGGGATAACGACCGACATACTGCTTGAAGTCAATATCGGCGAGGACGAAAACAAATTCGGATATTCCGCGGACGAAGTTGCAGACCAGCTCGGAAAAATAGCTGAGCTTCAGTTTGTCAAAGTCAAAGGTATGATGACAGTGGCACCGAATTTTAAAGATTCTGCGAAAAATCAGTGCGTTTTTGATAATATGCACAAACTGTTTATTGACATCGGCGCCAAAAAAATGGATAATATAGATATGGACATTCTGTCTATGGGTATGTCCGGTGATTTCAAAGAGGCAATAGCGGCGGGCTCAATGCTTGTGCGTATAGGCTCGGCGATATTCGGAGACAGGCAATATTGATTTCTTTATAAATACGGGAGGAAAATATCATGGGAATCTTTGACAAGGTAAAAAACTTCATTGACAATTCTGACGAGGACACTATCGACGAGGATATCGAAAACGTTTATGATGACTCGGCGGATGACACTTATTCGTCCGACAGCACAGAGTCCGCGAAGTCATTCAGCGATTTCAGCGCTTCTTCGAGACCGTCGTCGATCTCTTCGACGCCCAATATAGTTGATCTGCGCTCTTCGAGCCGCACTCCTGTTGTGCTCAAGAAGCTTGACAGATATCTTGATGTTCAGAGCGTTGCAGATGTGCTCAACGAGAAGAGAATAGTTATTCTTAATCTTGAGACCTGCCCCGCAGACGATTCAAGACGCATTATCGATTTCCTTTCCGGTGTTGCATATGCAAATTCCGGAGATATCAAGAAAGTTGCCGGCAAAGCTTATATCATCACCCCCGACAGCGTTCCGCTTTCAGGTGATGTGCTTGAGGACATCGAGAACATGAGCGAAGGCTATTTTGATTGATATTTATTTCCCATTTAAGAGGTGTAGATAATGCTTAAACCCGAACAGATCAGATCGCATCGTTTTATTTCTGCCGGTCGCGGGACTTATGAAGCCGGCGATGTTGATTCTTTTTTGAGCGAAGTCGCTGCGTCCTATGAGCAGGTGTTCAGAGAGAATGGCGACCTTGTTAAGAAGATAAGCCTTCTTGCCGAGAGAGTTTCGCAGTATAAGAAGGACGAGGACAATATAAGACGTGCCCTGCTTACCGCCGAGCGTATGGCAGACAAGATTCAGCGTGAATCTCAGCAGAGTGCGCAGGAACAGCTTGATTCTGCGGAGAAGAAAGCACAGGAGCTGATTGCATCAGCACAGAACAGAGCCGATGTTCTTGAGACCGCTGCATCTGTAAAAGCTTCTCAGCTTACAGAAGAATCAAATCGCAACGCTACCGAGCGCATAACTTCGGCAGAGCGTACCGCTTCTGCTATGATAAGTAATGCCGAGGCAAAAGCTAACGAGATAATTGAAAACGCCAAGAAGAATGCCCAGCTTGAGCTTGACAGGATAAATTCAGATATTCGTGTGAATTCAGTTACGCTCGAGAAGCTTGAAGGCGAAGTTTCCGCATTCCGCAATTTTATCCTTGACGCCTATCAAAAGCATATCGATCTTATTTCTTCTCTTCCTCAGAAGCAGGAGATGCCGACAGTTCCGGCGATAAATACCGATGAGTATGTCTCTGAAATCTCAGCTCCCGTTGAAGATGATACAGATGCAGATAATGATGTTGTCATTGAGGAGCCTGAAGAGCCCGAAGAAGCCGAAAAAGATGAAGCTTCGGCAGAGAATGTTGAATCGGATGAAAAAGATCAAAAACCGGAAGAGCTGATTGCTGCATTTGCCAATGAATCCGAATTCAGCGAAGAAACGGCGGCTCCCGATGAGATAGTGGCAAACGATATACTCATGCAGTCTTTCGGAGCTGAAGATACATATGATCCTATGGTCGTGGCGGAAGACACGGAATCTGATTCTGACGAATCGGATGATGATACTTCTGCAAATGGTTTTGTGATAAACGTCAGCGACATCAAGCATCATATTACTCCCGATGAATTTGAAGACGCTGATACGGATGATGATTTTGATACACCTGCAAATGTTGATGATTTTTTAAATGACGACGATGACGAAGATGACGATGAAAGCGACGGCCATTCTCGTCACTCACGTTTCAGAGGCTTTTTCAAAAAATAAATTTTGAGGTTTTTATGATTCAAGCAATAACTCTTTTGGTGATTGCCGCGCTTGTGGCAATCGACCAGGTCATAAAAATTGCTGTTGTCAATCGCTTTGCGGCAGGCGGCAGCATGGATATTCTCTTCGGTCTTATCCGTATACGCTATGTCGAAAATACCGGTGCGGCGTTCAGCTCGATGCAGAACCAAACGGTTTTTCTGACGATTTTTACGGCTGTTGTTATAGTCATGTTCATTTTCCTGCTCATGACTAAAAAAATAAAGCCCGGCTTTATTTATTGGTGCGTTGCCGTTGTGATAGCCGGTGGAGCCGGCAACTTCATTGACCGCGTAGCAAGAGGCTTTGTTGTCGATTATATCGAGCCTACCTTTGTCAATTTTGCTGTTTTCAACTTTGCCGATTGCTGTGTTACCGTCGGAGCCGCACTGCTTATTATCAAGACAGTATATGATTTGATAAGCGAGAACAAAAAATATCTGTCCGATGACGACAAGAAAGCCGAAAACGGCGGAGATGGAAAAAATGTCTGAGCTTTTGCCGGGCGGTTATTCGCTGAGCTTTTCAGTTGATTCCGAAACAGCCGATCAGCGTATAGACCGCACGGTCGCAGATGCTTTTCCGGAACTCTCCCGTTCGCGCATCCAGCATATGGCTGAAAACGGATGTATAACCGTCAATGGCAAAATTGTCGGCAAGAGCTTCAAGCCAAAAGCAGACGATGAAGTATCTGTTTATATCGAGCCTGCTCAGGATGATACGGCGCAGCCGGAAAACATTCCGCTTGATATAAGATATGAAGACGACTGTATGCTCGTTGTCAACAAGCCTAAAGGCATGGTCGTTCATCCCGCGCCCGGCAACAGAAGCGGAACGCTTGTCAACGCGCTTTTGTATCATTGCGGAAACAGTCTTTCGGGGATAAACGGTGTTCTGCGTCCGGGCATAGTCCATAGGATAGACAAGGATACGAGCGGTCTTTTACTTGTTGCAAAAAATGACATGGCTCATGCGTCGCTTGCACATCAGATAAAAGAACACAGCTTGACGCGTGAATATGCGGCGGTTGTCTACGGAAAACTGCGCGAGCCCGAGGGCATAATAGACGCACCGATAGGCAGAAACCCTAACGACAGAAAGAAAATGGCAGTGACGGACAAAAATTCCCGTCCTGCGGTTACGCATTATTACACAGTAGAAGAATTTGAAAAGTTTACATTTGTAAGGCTGCGCCTTGAAACGGGTCGGACTCATCAGATAAGAGTCCATATGGCATATATAGGTCACCCGGTGGCAGGAGATGCCGTCTACGGTCCGAGAAATGTTATAACGGAGCTCGGCGGCCAGTGCCTGCACGCAAGGCTTCTCGGTTTTAACCATCCCGTGACGGGGGAAAGAATTGAGCTTTCGTCTGAGCTGCCTGAATATTTCGATAACTTTTTAAGAAAAATCAGAAAGTGAGAGATATGAAAACAGATTTTTCCGATTGGCTGATAGTTTCCGATGTTGACGGCACTCTGAACACGAAACTCAGGATGCTGCCCGAACGGAATCTCAAAGCCATTACACATTTTGTTGAAGATCTCGGAGGCAATTTTACCCTTGCTTCCGGAAGAAATATATCTTCGCTCAGAAAGCACTATGAGCGCTTGCCGATAAAATCCACGCCTGCGGTTATCCTGAACGGCGCGGGAATCTATGATTATGAGCACGAAAAGATGCTTTCGTTTCATTCAATTGACGAACGCGGCATAGATATAGTAAGACGAGTGAATGAGCGCTTTCCGCTGATTCAGATTGAGATATGCACAGATAGAGAGATATTTATTCTGAATCCCGGAGTTTTCAGCGGCGCGATGTCGCTGGCGGACGGAATACCGCACCAGAGCTTCAGAAAATTCGAAGATGTCCCGAAGAGCAATTGGGGAAAGGTCATATTTATGGGTCTTCCGCCGATGGTTTCGCGGATGGTTAAGTATCTCAATTCTATAGACCATTCGGGCGTTACATATATGTCGTCCTCGGTAGCGAGCTATGAGATGCTCCTTGAAGGCACAAATAAGGGCACCACGGTGCTTGAAATAGCAGATATGCTTGGTATTCCGCATGAGCATACGGGTGCTATCGGAGACTATTTCAACGACTATGATATGATAAAGAGTGTCGGCGTTCCGGCGGTCTGCGGGCAGGCTCCGCAGGCGATGAAAGATGCTGCAACATTTGTTGCATGTCACTGCAATCACGGTGCCGTTGCCGATTTTCTTGAATATATTGAAAATAATTGCCAATAAATACGGTATTACAGGAGGTGGCTGTTGTGGACACAATTGTCAGCAAACAGTTGAAGATCAAAGCTTGTAAGGTGAGAATGGGTGCAATTGAAGGCGTTTATAATGCAAAGTCCGGTCATCCGGGCGGCTCGCTTTCAATCGCCGATATCCTGACTTACCTCTACTTCCATCGGCTCAACATCGACCCGAAGAATCCGCAGTGGGAAGACAGGGACAGGCTCGTCATGTCGAAAGGTCATGCCGCGCCCGCCTATTATTCCGTACTTGCGCACAGAGGATATTTTCCCGTCGAGGAGCTCAAAACACTCAGAAAGAGCGATTCGAGACTTCAGGGTCACCCGAACATGAGAACCGTTCCCGGCGTCGATGCCAGCACCGGTTCGCTCGGTCAGGGAATATCCGTGGCTGTCGGTATGGCACTTGGTGCAAAGCTTTCGGGCAAGAGCTTCAGAGTTTATGCTATCCTCGGCGACGGCGAGATTCAGGAGGGTCAGGTCTGGGAGGCTGCAATGTATGCCTGCGCCAAGGGACTCGACAATCTTGTTGCTGTTGTCGACAACAACAACCTTCAGATAGACGGAACGATCGCAGAGGTCAATTCGCCTTATCCGATAGCCGAGAAGTTCAAGGCTTTCGGCTGGAATGTTCTTGAGATATATGCGGACAGCTTCGATGAGATGGATGCGGCATTCAATGCGGCTAGGGTAAGCCCACCGCGATAATCGCCAAGAGTGTCAAGGGCAAGGGCGTTTCCTTCATGGAGAATCAGTGCTCATGGCACGGCAAAGCTCCGAACGAAGAGCAGTACAAAGAAGCTATGGAAGAGCTCAATGCGACTCTCACAAGCCTTGAAGCCAACTAATTTCAGTGAAAGGAATGTCGTGCTATGGCAGATATTATAAAAGCGGCAACGCGTGACGGTTACGGCAAAGCGCTCGTAGAGCTCGGTGCCATAAATGATAAGCTCGTCGTTCTCGATGCAGACCTTGCAGAGGCGACAAAAACAGCTATGTTCAAAAAGGCGTATCCGGACAGATTTTTTGATTCCGGTATCGCAGAGGGCAACATGATAGGCGTCGCCGGCGGACTCTCGACCATCGGCTACACCGTATTTGCAAGCTCGTTTGCAATGTTCGCCGCGGGTCGTGCTTTTGAACAGATAAGAAACACAATCGGATATCCGCATCTCAATGTCAAGATTGGTGCTACCCATGCGGGTATATCGGTCGGCGAAGACGGCGCGAGCCATCAGTGCTGCGAGGATATTGCCCTTATGCGCACTATTCCCGGCATGGTTATAATCAACCCCGCCGATGATGTCGAAGCAAGAGCAGCTGTATTTGCTGCCGCTGAGTATGAAGGACCCGTATATCTTCGTTTCGGCCGCCTTGCAGTGCCGAGATTCAACGATCCCGATAACTATAAGTTTGAAATAGGCAAGTCGGTTCAGCTCGCAGACGGTAAAGATGTGACTATAATCGCAACCGGTCTTATGGTGAACGAGGCTGTTATGGCAAGAGAGATGCTCGAAAAAGAGGGTATTTCTGCAAGAGTCATCAATATGCATACAATAAAGCCTATTGACAGACAGGCGATAGTTGACGCCGCAAGGGACACCGGCGCTATTGTTACCGCAGAAGAGCATTCCGTTATCGGCGGACTTGGCGGAGCAGTCAGCGAAGTTGTCTGCGAAACTATACCTGTACCGGTCGTAAAGGTCGGCGTAGAGGATGTTTTCGGACGTTCCGGTCCGGCGGTCGAGCTTCTCCATATCTATGGTCTTGATGCGGAGAACATAGTCAAAAAAGCAAAGCAGGCGCTTGAACTCAAAGCCACCCGCTGACAACAGACCGAAAGGTTTTCAAATGGCTAAAAGCAGATTCAAAAAGAGTACAGTCGCAGTCGCTGCCGCGATCATTGTTGTGTTCGCGGCGGCAGCTACGGCTGCGTTAATTTTTCTGATGTCGGGCAAAAATAAGATACCCGACGCGGACTCTCAGGCAATTGTATATAAGTCAACCGACGGCGGAACATATCTTTCCGCCTATGGCAAAAAGCACAAGCTGACGATATCGGACGATTCGTCGGTCTTACTTACTTCGGACGGCGAGTACCTTATTTATACCACAGCCTCGGCGAAGGTTAGCCGTAAATATGACCTCTATCTGTGCAGTATCAAGAATTCGTCAAACGCCAAAAAAGGCGCAAAGCTTTTAGACTACGGCGTTGAAAAAGAGTTCAGATATAATAACGGAACGCTGTATTATTCAAAGCAGAATCCGGACAACCTCTCCGTTATGACAATTGCATATGATATAAAGAAGAACAAAAAATCAGACATTGATTTTGCGATAAAAGAGCTGTTCCTGCCGGAAAACGGAGATTCGATTTATTATCTCAAGCAGCTTTCCGATTCACAGTCGCTGTATGTTTATTCATCTTCGGACGGCGGCCGTGAGCTTGTCAAAAACGCCGCGAATATTCATTTTTATGATAACGGCGAAAATTGCGAAATTCTCTTTGAGACCGGATCTTATAATGAGGGAGAAGCGGAGCTCTTCTCCGTCTCTTCGGGAAAAAATCCGGTTCAGATAGCTACTATGGTCAGCTCCGTTTTATATGATTCGTATTCGCCCGGCGGCAATCTCTATTATTTTGTCAAAAAAGAGTCGCCTGCCGGCTGGCGCGATATTATTGACGACGATATGGCGCAGGATGACGAGCTTATAAAAGAGCCGAACCGCAATGATTACACATTCATCTTCGGCTTCAGTATTCAATATCAGCTCGATATGAGCAAATATAACCGCAAGGTTTCACGCGACAAAATCCGTCAGGCTCTTGACGAACAGATAAAGGACGATTCTTTCACGCAGGGCTATAATCTCTATGCCAGAACTGCCGACGGTTCAAAGAAAATCGCGGAGAATGTTGTTCCCGATGAAGTATTTGCAGTGTCTGCTTCCGGCGAACCAGCCGCAGTATTCTATATGACCGAGCTTTCCGACAGCACCGTCAGAATGTCCGATCTCGATTCGCAGCTCGGCTCCTCGTCGGTTGAATCGGTTGTTGAAACTGCTGTGTCGGCGGTCAAAGCCTGCATCAAGAAAACCGGATACTTATATGCGGACACACATTCAACCCAGCCGGTGAAGCTCGATGCGTATAACGGCAAGAAAGCGGAGTTTATAATCTCCGGAGACAAGCTTTTTGTCAAATCGTTTGATGATTCAAACGACAATTTCTCGTTGTTCAGACACACGGTCACAAACGGCGTTGTATCTGCGGCTGAAATGCTTGATACGAGCATAAAGGCTTGCAATATCATCGGCACGGATGTGTGGTACCGGCGCAGCGTTACCGGGTCTTCGCTCTGCGATTTGTATAAATATTCGGCGGAAAAAGAGAAGATTGACGGAGATGTCGCGTCTTTTGCCGAACTTCCCGACGGAAGCGTTCTTATAGTCAAGAATTTTGTATCTTCTGCAGACGGGGAGATAGCCGATCTTTATCTATATGACGGCAAAAAGACCTCGCCAGTTGCAGAAAAAGCAGAGCTCAAAAACATGAAATATTCCGACAAGGGTATATCTTTTATACGCAGCGGCGGAGATTTATGTATTTATTCTAAAAATAAGCTTGCTATAATTGACGGCGGCGCGTATAATATTATCGCTTATTAAAAGAAACGAGGGATAAAAGCATGGCAAAAGATGTGCTTTTCAAAACGATGACTTTCGGCGGCTTCAACAAAGAAGACGTCCTTGAATATATTCGTGCTCAGCAGACTCAGCTTACAGATACGCAGAAAAAGCTCAAGGAGACCGAAGAGAACGCCGCAGCGGCTTCAAAGCGGACAAGAGAGCTTGAAACTCTTCTTTCGGAGCAGCAGACTCGTGCCGAGGAATATTTTGCGCTGAGTGAGGAATATGCGAAAAAGATATTCGCCCTTGAAGACGAAGTCAATTCCCTCAATGAGAAGCTCAACAGCGTTGAAGTCGGCTGTGAGCGCGCCAAGGATGTGGAGGGTCAGATAGGTGCCCTTGTGCTCGATGCGCTGCTTTATTCTGATAAGATAATCCGCAGTGCTAAGGCATCCGCAAAGGGCATTTCAAATCAGACCAGGCAGACCATTGAAGAGGCGGCGAGCGGAGTTGACGAGATAGGCGAGGATATTTCGCAGATGTCCGATAATTTCGGTGTTGTTGTCGCGTCTCTTGTTTCGAAGATAAATTCGCTCTCAAGCAATCTCAACAGCGTTGCCGATAAGCTTGATACTCAGGATGAAGAAATAGACGAGCATCAGTTCACTTTCGGCGAGAACGGCGAAGTCAAACTGCCGAAGCTTACCGATGAAGATTTCGGAGATCCGACCGATCCCGAGATAGAGATATCCGATGAAGAGATAAATAATCTTGTCAATGTCCTCAATGCAAGCGGCGGACTGGATTTGAAATTTACTTCGCCCGATGAAGACTCAAAAAACGTGACCGAAGATATACATAGCGAAGAAAATACTTCTGACGAGCCCGTTAAAGCCGATGAGGCCGAAGAGATATCGGAGCTGACAAAGAAATTTCTCGGAGAAGACTGATGGCTGAATATAAGATAGACACAAGTGAACTTCGCAAATATTGCGGCAGGCTTTGCGCAGGGGACAGAGTGCTGCTTTCCGGCACTGTCTATACATCGCGCGATGCGGCGCATAAGCGCATATGCGCATTGCTGGACAGCGGCGAAGAACTTCCTTTTGATTTGAAAGACGCGGCAATTTATTATGCCGGACCTACGCCGACGAAGCCCGGCGATGTTATCGGCAGCTGCGGTCCGACTACTTCGAGCCGCATGGATGTCTATGCGCCGAGACTTCTCGACGAGGGACTTTGCTGCATGATAGGAAAGGGCGGCAGGAGCGAATCGGTTATCGATGCGATAAAGCGCAACAATGCCGTATATCTCTGCGCGATAGGCGGCGCAGGCGCGCTTGCTTCAAAGTGCATAACAAAATGCGAGGAGATAGCGTTTTTTGACCTCGGGTGCGAGAGTGTCAAGCATCTGGAATTCAAAGATTTTCCGCTGACCGTCGGCATTGATTCGTACGGCGGAACGATGTTTGAAAAATAAATTCAGAAAAACTATTGACAAACCGACTTTTCGGTTATATACTTTGTAAAAACTGAATCTTGCCCATAAAGGCGATGACGGAGAAAGATTCCGGATAAGTACCGCAGAGAGTCCGTGGTTGGTGAAAACGGATGTATGAACCGGGTAATCGAATCACTCCTGAGCAGAGACCCAAAAACTTCGAGCGAGTAGGCGTTTCCGTAAGACTGCGTTAAAGTCAAGAGCTTATTGGAGCTTGAGGGTGCTGTAAAAAAGCACTGAATTTGGGTGGTACCGCGGTTATATTCAGCCGT
>ENA-OPDT01000630-OPDT01000630.1-human-gut-metagenome-genome-assembly--contig:-NODE-630-length-12350-cov-1.663684_pt1 | contig 12350 bp, 9 predicted proteins | sample MGYA00241627_ERZ501517 | MGnify/ENA primary metagenome ERZ501517 (study PRJEB25962, sample SAMEA2042435) | human gut metagenome | biome: human gut; feature: human-associated habitat; material: faeces... | reverse complement strand
AATGTTATTCGATGGGGATTCACAGGTAAGATGGGTTAATTTATTTGGACTATGGGGCAACTTGCATGAATAGTATAAAATAAGGCCGGTTCTTGCAGTAGAAATCGGCCTTACCTTTCTTTCTCCGTCAAAACAGAAAAAAGAATAGAAGCAGATGTGGATTATTTTTTTAGAATATAAGCCTTCATGCGGGCTATATCATTTAAGTAATCTTGCAAATCTTGTTCATGGTCTTCTTCTTCTGCCATAATATGTTTGGCAATATCACAAGTGGTGAAGTCAATTCCGTTTGTGAATTCTGCAATTTGCTGATAGCGGTAGATGGCACAACGTTCGGATTCTACATTTTGTTTCAACAAGATTTCCGAACCGAAATCTACGGGCGCATCATATTTGCAGCGAGCTAAATCAAACCATTGTTTAGGGTCAAGTACGGGTACGCCTTCCAATTCAATGATACGGTCGGCCAATAATTTTGCATGGTTATATTCCTCGGCTGCATGTTCTTGAAACTCGCGTTGTACATCACCGCGCATAGCGCCTTCTACTACGAATGAACCTACCCAGTATTGGTAGAAAGCCAACCATTCTTCGGACAGAGCTGCATTCAGCTGAGCCAATAAGTCCACAATGTCAATTTTATCCTTCAGGATATTCACAGATTCTTTAGCCATAATGTAAAGTTTAAGTTAGTGTTTATTATTATTTAGTCCACAGCGGGTATAGTCATGTCGTCTAACACACCTATGCCTTCCTGGTCTACATCTTTTTTTACGTCAGAACTGGTATAAAGCCAGATACCGAATCCCAGCACAAATAAAATAAGGAGGATGATTCCCCATAATTTACCTTTACTCATAGTTTCTTGGTTTTAGTTTCTTTAATAACAGCTGGTATTGAAAAAGGTTTTGTAAGTAGAGAAAAAACAGGCGTCTGTTATGGAAAAACGGACGCCTGTGTGTGTGAAGTATGAATTGATATTAGATTTTATCCTATTTTGCTGATTTTTTTTAGTTTCTCTTCATCAATGATTTTAATTTTTCTACCGTCGATGGTAATCAGTTTTTCAGTTGCAAAGTTAGAAAGCGTACGGATTGCGTTCGAAGTAGTCATATTTGATAAGTTTGCCAAATCTTCTCGTGAAAGGTAAATGCTTAGTGTAGATTCATCTTCTTCTACTCCATAAGTATCTTTCAAAAATAACAGAGATTCCGCCAATCGTCCACGAATATGTTTTTGCGTAAGATTTACGGTTCTTTCATCAGAAATTCCCAAATCTATAGAAAGTTGGCGGATAAAGAACAAAGCTAATTCAGAGTTGTCTTTTATCAGTTTCATAATGGCCGGCATGGGAATAAGGCAGATAGTGCAAGGCTCGAAAGCGGAAGCAGCTGTCACGAAGTTCCCTTCGGCAAAAAAAGCTCGGTATGCGAAATATTCTTTCGTCTTTAATACGCGGATAATCTGGCTACGTCCTCCCACACCTTCTTTGTAGATTTTTACTTTTCCACTAAGAAGACACATAAGGTGCATCGGAGTTTCTCCTTCGCAGTATATCGTCTCATTCTTTTTATACTTCTGTATCGTAAAGTTCTGAGCCAAGAACTCTCTTTGTTCCTGTGTTAAAGGTTGCCATAAGTCTGGTATACTTTCAGCAATCTCAGTTTCTGATAATTCTTTTCTAACCATAAACGTGCTATAAAACCGTGTTATAGAGCACAAATATAAGAAGAAAAAATAAAAGGACGAAGTAATCAGAAGAAAAAAGAAAGATATATTATTAATTTATCTTCAAAAAATAACAAAAGGATAGGTTCTTATCTCCTATCCTTTCTTTTTTTTGTGAAATTTTATTTGGTGAACAGTAATTCACGATATTTAGGTAATGGCCAAATCTCATCGTCTATTTCTAGTTCCAAATGGTCAATATGGTCGCGGATTTCTTCCAGATATGGACGCACTTGTTCCTCGTAACTGAAGGCTTTCTCTACTTGGCTTCCCAAATGATTTGCTACTTTTCGGGCTTCTGTCATATTGTGCACGGCTTTTTTAATAGCAAGTATGCGGTTTTGAATTTCACGTACCAAATTCTTCCGGTCTTCGGTCAGCTCTTCGTATTCTTCGGTGGAGAATATCTCTTTCAGACCACGAAGATTTTCTAATAGTCTGTTCTGATAAATTACAGCTGTGGGAACAATATGATTGATAGCTAGATCGCCTAGTACACGACTTTCAATCTGGACCTTTTTAGTAAACTTTTCCAGTTCCACTTCTATACGACAGAACAATTCATTTTCATTGAATATTTTTTCGCCTATCAGTACTGCACGAGATTGCTCATCGTTGAACTTCAGGATGGCTTCGGGTACATGGCAGATATTGGTCAATCCGCGTCGCGCGGCTTCTGCTTTCCATTCTTCCGAGTAGCCGTCACCTTCAAAACGGATGTTTTGTGAAGCGATGATGGTTTCTTTTAATACCTTATACAGAGCTTCTTCCTGTTCCATCCCTCCGTTTACTAATTTATCTATCTGGGTCTTGAACTCATTCAACTGGTGTGCCATAGCGGCATTGATAACAATCATTGATGCGGCACAGTTAGCAGATGAACCTGCGGCACGGAATTCAAAACGGTTTCCGGTGAAGGCAAAAGGAGAGGTACGGTTACGGTCTGTATTGTCTTGCAATATGGCAGGTATGCGCCCGATACCCAATTGCAATGCTTTCTTTTCATCAGGGGTCAGTTCGGCGTCATTCAGACGTGCCACTACTTCGTCCAACATATGGGAAAGATGACGTCCTAGGAAAATAGACAGAATAGCGGGGGGGGCTTCATTTGCTCCCAGGCGATGGCTGTTTCCGGCACTGACAATAGAGGCACGTAGTAAATCTTGGTTTTTATAGACCATCATCAGTACGTTGACTATGAAAGTCAGGAAAAGCATATTTCCTTCCGCAGTCTTGGCAGGAGAGAACAAATTGATGCCTGTGTCTGTACAAAGTGACCAGTTGTTGTGTTTGCCCGATCCGTTTACTCCCTTGAATGGTTTTTCGTGGAGCAGTACAGTAAAATTGTGTTTGGAAGCGATACGTTTCATCAGGTCCATTACCAGCTGGTTATGGTCGTTGGCCAGATTTACATCTTCAAAAATAGGAGCTAGCTCAAATTGGTTGGGAGCCACTTCGTTATGCCGTGTTTTTACCGGAATCCCTAGTTTGTGACATTCCAGTTCCAATTCTTTCATAAAACTGGTTACACGTGGAGGGATGGAACCGAAGTAGTGGTCATCTAGCTGCTGGTCCTTGGCAGACGAGTGTCCCATTAAGGTGCGTCCGGTCAGACAAAGATCCGGACGTGCATTATATAGTGCGGTATCCACTAAAAAGTATTCTTGTTCCCAACCTAGATTGGCGAATACGCGTTTTACGTTTGGATCGAACATTCTGCAAACCTCAGTTGCCGCTTTGTCTACAGCACCTAATGCCTTCAACAAAGGAGTTTTATAGTCGAGTGCTTCGCCTGTATAAGAGATGAAGATAGTAGGAATACAAAGTGTGCTGTCTACAATGAAAGCCGGAGAAGAAACATCCCATGCCGTATAGCCACGTGCTTCAAATGTGTTCCGGATACCGCCGTTGGGAAAACTGGATGCATCCGGTTCTTGTTGGATAAGCAGTTTGCCCGAGAAGCGTTCTATAACATTACCGTCGTCACCGAATTCAATAAAGCCGTCGTGCTTTTCGGCAGTTCCGTCAGTCAGAGGCTGGAACCAATGAGTGTAGTGGGTAACATTAAAGGTCTTTGCCCAATTCTTCATGCCATTGGCTATCATGTCGGCCATTTCACGATTGATAGGGGTACCTTTCTCGATTGCGTTTATTACTGCTTTATAAGCCTCACTAGGCAGATATTCCTGCATTTTTTTACGGTCGAATACGTGGTTGCCGTAATAATCAGCTAACTTTTCAGAGGGGTAGTCAACTTTAACGGGGCGTCTGTTGGCTAACTCCTGTAGAGCAAAAAATCTCATTTTGGACATGTTGTCTTTCTTTTACTGGTTGTTGGCTGCAAAAATACTGCTTTTTGATTAATAATTCGCTATATCGCTAATCATTTTTCATTTCTGTTAAGGATGTTAATTAAGTATTATCATGCATCAGCCTGTTGGTTTTTGTTTATATTTGCTCTTCAAATGATGAAAAGAAAGTACATTGATGCACTATATACGGATTGTCAGACTGATTATATTTTGTCTTTTGTTACCTTTAGCTGTTCAGGCTAAGAGGGAAAAGGTTGATATGCCCGACAAGCCGATGGTGTCCGATTCCATTCTTCAGTGTATTTTCCAGTTTTCGCCGTTCTATTCCCGTATCATTGATGAGTATAAGGCTGATTTATATATAAAAGGAAAAGTAAAGGTACATAAGCGCAATCACCTTATCCGCTATGTACCGTCCATGTTTCGTTTCGAAAAACACATCAATGATTACCTTATGGAATCTCTTAGTGAGCTGCATTATACGGCCCCTGATATATACGACCGTAAGATAAAAGCGGTATCCACTACATTTCCACGTAACAGGGGACAGATAACGGATGTGATGGATTATTTGAACATGAATATCTATTCTTCTTCATTGATGTCCGATAAACTTCTTTCTCCTTTGGATAAGAAATCTAGCAGATATTATCATTATTTATTGGATTCTATAGCCGGTCCTCCCGATTGCCAGCGGTATAAAATACTTATTATTCCCAAATTCCGTGGTACACAGTTGGTCAGTGGATATATGTGGGTTAGTGATCAGATATGGACTATTCGTGAACTTTATATTGAAGGCGTTTATGATGTGATCCGCTTCAAAGTTCGTGTCAAGATGGGGGAGGAGGGCGATGTGGAGTTTCTGCCGGTGCAGTTTGATTTGAATCTTGTTTTTAAGTTTATAGGTAACCATCTGGAAATGGATATGGGAGCCTGGTTGAAATACAATGAAATTAAATTTTATGAAGGAGCCGCCCGGCGTAAATCTCAAAAGAAGCATCACCATGATCTGACGGAATCCTACAAGCTGACTTGTGATTCGGAACAGCTGATAACAGATAAGGAAAAGTTCAATGAACTGCGTCCCATTCCGTTGTCCGCTTTGGAAGATTCTTTGTACAGAAGTTATGCTTTACGTCAAGATACGCTTTTACGCGTACCGAAAAAAAAGAAGAATGAACATTTGGAGTTTTGGGGGGAGTTGGGTGACATGCTTATCAGTAGTTACAATGTGAATTTGTCCAGTATGGGGAGTGTGCATTGTTCTCCACTTATTAATCCGGTGTTGTTGGATTATAGTCACAGCAGGGGTTTTTCATATAAGCAGAAGTTTAAATACAGTCGGCTTTTTCATGATGGACGTATACTTAGAATCAGTCCGCAGATAGGTTATAATTTTACACATAAGGAACTTTATGTGAAAGCGGATGCCGATTGGCAATATTGGCCGGAAAAGCAGGCTAGTTTTGAGGTTAGTGTAGGTAACGGTAACCGCATATATAGTAGTGTCGTATTGGATCAGCTAAAGCAATTGCCCGATAGTACCTTTAATTTTGACCAATTGGAATTGGACTATTTCAAGGATGTGTATCTCAATCTGTTCCATAATATAGAAATAGTGAACGGCTTGTTTATTAAAGCAGGTGTTTCCGTACATTGGAGGTATCTGATAAATAATTCGAAAGTCATTCTTGAAAAGCCGTTGCCCGATAAGGATTGGGCTGCATTGCGAGGTATCAGATCAGAATACAATAGTTTTGCACCTCGTATACGTATTGAATGGACTCCTGGTATGTATTATTACATGAACGGTCGCCGGAAGATGAATGTAGGTTCCAGTATGCCTACTTTTATGCTGGATTATGAACGGGGCATTAAAGGTGTATTCAAGAGTACGGGTGCTCATGAACGTTGGGAGTTTGATATACAGCAAAACTTGAAGCTAAGCGGAATCCGAAGTATCGGTTATCGCATTGGGGGGGGGATGTTTACCAAGCAGGAAGATATGTATTTCGTGGATTTTGCCAACTTTGCCCGTCGTAATCTTCCCGAAGGATGGAATGATGATATTGGTGGCACTTTCCAATTGCTGGACGGACGTTGGTATAACTCCTCACGTCAGTACTGGCGGGGGAATTTCACCTATGAGTCTCCTTTTATTTTCTTGAAACCCTTAAACCGTTGGCTGGGATTAGTCCAGCAGGAGCGTTTGTATGGTGGTATCCTGTTCATGCCACATCTTAATCCATATATCGAGTTGGGTTATGGCATCGGTACACATATATTTGATGTGGGGGCTTTTGTAAGCACTATCAACGGGCAATTTGATACCTTTGGTTTTAAATTCACTTTCGAGTTATTTAATAAATAATCCTGTTCAAACAATCTGTTTGGTTTTCTGTTTATTACAACATAACAGAAACTAAACAGTGTATGCATTATAAAATATTTTTATGTGTTCTTTTGTTCCCGGTTTCATTATCAGCTCAAAACGGGGAATTATCTTTAACATTGGAACAATCTGCCAGCCTGATGAACAAGGGCAGCCGCACGTTGCAAATGGCGGATAAGGCTGTAGATATAGCACGCAGTGAGCGACAAAAGATGAATGCTTTTTGGTATCCGTCTTTGAATGCATCGGGTGCATACGTCCATTTGTCCAACCATATTGAGGTCAAGGAACCTTTAAGGCAATTTACCGATCCGGCAAAAGACTTTGTACATTCCATTGTGCCCGATGATAAATTTATTTCTTCTATTCTTGATAATATAGGTGCGCATACCCTTACTTTTCCTTTATTAGAACGTAACCTGACGACCATAGATGCTAATGTGATGTGGCCGCTTTTTACAGGCGGAAAACGAATCTTTGCGACCCGTATTGGTAACCGTATGGTAGATTTGGCCAAAGCAGGTAGGGAAGAGGCGGGAGCTACTTTGCAATCGGAGCTGGTGGAAACTTATTATGCTTTGCGTCTGGCGCAAAGAGTGGTGGATGTACGCGAGCAAACCTTTTTAGGCTTGCAGAAACATTACCGTAATGCCATGAAGCTGGAGGAGAACGGTATGATAAATAAGGCCGAACGCCTCTTTGCTCAGGTCACTATGGACGAGGCCAGACGTGAGTTGGAATCTGCTCGGAAAGATTTAAATGTAGCGCAAAATGCCTTGAAAGTCTTGTTGAATGTGGAAGATGCCATATCCATCAACCCCAGTTCTCCTTTGTTTATGAACCATGATCTGCCCGATGAACTTTATTTCAAGAATCTGGTAAGTACCGGCAGCTATATAGTAAGTAAATTGCGAATACAGGAGGCGATGGCAGATAATCAATTGAAAATCAGTAAAAGTGCATATATTCCTACCATTGCATTGTTTGGAAAGCAGACACTTTATGCAGAGAATCTTCCGAAAAACCTGATGCCCCGTACTTTGGTAGGAGTGGGTTTTACTTGGAATATATTCGACGGGCTGAACCGTGAAGCCAATATCCGTCAGACACGTCTTACTAAACAAACTTTGCAACTGGGAAGGGAAAAGGCTCAGAATGAATTGGGTGTTTTGGTAGACAAGTTATATAGCGAAATTCAGAATGCAAAGGATGATGTCGCCGCACTCAACACCACGATTGAGATGAGTCGTGAATTGGTACGTATCCGTAAAAAATCCTTTCAGGAAGGAATGGCTACCTCTACTGATGTGATTGATGCAGAAACCATGTTGTCCAAGGTGCAGATTGCTTTTTTGCTGGCTTATTATAAATATGATGTGGCACTGGCATCTCTGCTCTCTACTTGCGGAATGCCCGAAAGTTTTTGGCAGTATAGCCGTACCGGACAAACTGAGAACTTTATATTCGGAAAATAATAAAAAAAGAAAACAATATGGAAAAAGAGAAGAAACAGTTAGGAGTCGCTTTTATCGTTGTTCTTGTGGCCATTGTTATGGTGTCTGCCATTGGGATTATAGCTATGAGCAATAAACCGGTTGTATTGCAGGGGCAGATAGAAGCTACTGAAATACGGATTTCCGGAAAACTTCCCGGTAGAATTGATACCTTTTTGGTCCGGGAGGGACAGTATGTAAAGATGGGTGACACCTTGGTTGTGATTAACAGTCCTGAGGCTTGGGCGAAGTTCCAGCAGGTAAATGCCTTGGAAGATATTGCGAAATTTCAGAACAAGAAAATAGACGACGGTACACGTCGGCAGATAGTCCGTTCGGTAGAAGAATTGTGGAACAAGTCAAAGAGTGACTTGCAACTGGCCACGGTGACGTATGACCGTATTCAGGCACTTTACAAAGATAGCGTGGTCACCAGCCAGCGGAAAGATGAAGTGGAAGCCATGTATAAAGCTGCTGTTGCCGCCGAACGGGCAGCGCATCAACAATTTTTATTAGTGAAGGACGGAGCGCAGAAAGAGGATAAAGAGAGTGCCCGCTCCTTGGTGGATGCGGCTCGGGGCACTGTGAATGAGGTTCAGGCCTTGTTGATGGATGCCCGCCTCACAGCTCCCGAAGACGGACAGATATCAACCATCTACCCCAAGCGTGGAGAACTGGTAGGAGCGGGGACTCCCATTATGAGTCTGGTAGTATTGGATGATTGTCATGTAGTGCTTAATGTCCGTGAGGACTATATGCCTTATTTCCGTATGAACAAGAATTTCATGGGAGATATTCCGGCTCTTGATGTGAAAAACAAGGCATTTAAAATCAATTACATCAGCCCGTTGGGGAGTTTTGCTACTTGGCGATCTACCAAGCAGACGGGGACGTACGATATGAAAACTTTTGAAATTCATGCGCTGCCTGTAGAGCCGATGGAGGGATTAAGACCGGGTATGTCCGTCTTGGTAAATCTGGATGAATTGAAATGATAGAAGGATAGCTATGTTATTCTGATTGCAGTGAATGGTAAATATAAATGAACTACTTGAATGAAAGAATCTCCTTTTATAGCGGTATTGAAACGTGAACTGGACCGTATGGTTTCCCGGCGCATTTATTTTGCATCGTGTATCGTCTTGCCTTTGTTCTCTATCTTCTTTATGGCTACAATTTTTGGTAACGGACAGATGGAGAATCTGCCTGTGGGTGTTGTGGATGGTGATAATACAGCCACTTCTCGTGAGATAATTCGTATGACCGAGGCTGTTCCCACTTTCCGCATCATTCGGCATTATGCCGATGAAGCGGAGGCCAGGGCAGATGTGCAGCGGAAAAGTATTTATGGATACCTCAGTATTCCGTCTGGTTTTGAAGCAAAGGTGATGGATGGTAAGGAAACAGCTCTGACTTATTATTACCATTATGCATTGATGAGTGTGGGAAGTGAGATTCACGGAGCATTTCAAAGTTTGTTGAAAAGCATCTCGGTAGTTCCCATTGTCACTCATGCTGTGGCATTGGGTATAAATCAGGAAGAGATAGAATCTTTTCTGTTACCGGTCACCACACAGAATCATCCGTTATTTAATCCTGATATGGATTATTCGGTCTATCTTACACAGCCATTCTTCTTTGTTTTTCTGCAAGTTATCTTGTTGTTGGTCACCACATATTCCATTGGCAGTGAAGGGAAATTCCATACTTCAGCCAACTGGCTTGCGGTGGCAGATGGGAATATTTGGGTGGCGGTTACTGCCAAGTTGCTTCCATATAGTTTTATCTTTATCGTTATGAGTATTCTGGCAAACTATGTCTTTTTTGGTGCCATGCATATACCGATGGATTGTGGTTTTTGGGCGTTGAATCTTACTTCGGCACTATTGGTCATTGCTACGCAGGCGCTGGCGGTTTTTCTGTTCTCTCTTTTTCCTGCGTTGAGTATTATTATCAGTATCGTTTCCATGGTAGGATCGTTAGGCGCTACCCTTGGCGGGGTTACCTTTCCGGTGCTTCACATGTTTGCACCGGTGTACTATGCCTCTTATCTTTTTCCTGTCCGTCATTTTGTCGAGATTGGACAGAATCTGCTTTATGGCAACTATGGTTATGCGTATATGTGGGGCAATGTAGCCTGTCTGCTGTTGTTCCTTATTCCTCCTTTATTGTTGTTACCTCATTTGAAACGCTCTTTAATCAGTCGGAAATATGACGATATTGAATAATATATTAGCTGTATCTTGGCACGAGTTTCGTGTGATGTGTACCCGCTATTCCATTTTATTGGTACTCAGCGGTGGCATCTTTGTGTATGGATTACTTTATAACTATATGTATGCTCCCAATGTGGTACGCGATGCTCCGGTGGCAGTAGTGGATATGAGTCGCACTCCGTTAAGCCGCAGTTACATCCGTTTGCTGGATGCCACTCCGCAGGCACGGGTATTGACAAACAATGCTGATTTGCCTGCTGCTAAGGAATTGATGAAATATGATGAAGTGGTGGGTATTGTTTACATTCCCGCGGATTTTGACGCTCGTGTGGGGCGTGGTGAAGAAGCGATATATATTATGTACAGCACCACTACGGCTTTCCTTTATTTTGCTTCCATGCAGGAAGCGTCTGCTGGAGCCATGCTTGCTGTGAATGATGATGTCCGACCCGAGCAAGTGGTTTTTCTACCTCAGGATGATATACAATCTGTGGTTCAAACAAGGTCTGTCGATGTGGTGGGTACTGCCCTGTATAATTATACCGATGGTTATGGTACTTATTTGATACCTGCCGTTTTGATGGTTGTTATTTTTCAGACGTTGATATTTGTTATCAGCATGTTGAGTGGGAAAGAGCGTGAAACTGGAGATATACTGATGTTTGCAGGCCCTGAAGGAAGGGATCTTTCTTTTTTACGTATGGCATCCGTAGTGATAGGAAAATCATTTACTTATTTAGTCTTTTATGCTTTATTCTCTGTCTTTTTGTTGGGGCTTCTTCCTTTAGTTTTCCAATTGCCTCATTTAGCATATCCGTGGAAAATTGTGGCACTTATGATACCTTATATTCTTGCTACCAGTTTCTTTGGATTGGCCTGTTCGTTATTTTTCAGTGATAGTGATGCTCCATTGTTGTTGGTAGCTTTCTTCTCTGTAGGATTGATTTTCCTGTCCGGAGTTTCTTATCCGCTGGAGTTAATGCCTTGGTATTGGCAATGGATTCATTATATGGTTCCTGCGGCTCCCGGAACTTTGGCCTTTGTTAAGATAAATTCTATGGGAGCTAGTATGTCTGAAATCAGTCAGCAATATATTATCCTATGGATACAATGTGCGATATACTTTGTTTTGGCTTGTCGAGCCTATCGCTACAATATAAAGAAAGCAAAGTGTGAAAGACAATAATTTTATGTGTGATTGTTTTTTATGTAATTCGTTTTGCTGATTCTCTATTTTTTATAAGGTCTGTTTGGAGCTGGAGCGAGGGGCCTGAAAGTTGTTGATATTTTAATTCTTGGTGATTATTCTCTTGTTGTTTCTTTTGTTTTTTCAGCTCCTTTTATGAGATGATGCAAGGGGGAAACTTGCAAACTTGCACAACTTGCAGTCTTTCCACACACACACGAGCGCGCGCGATTACGCGTATGCGTACATCATAGCGATGGATTATTATATCCTGGTAAAGTAATGACATACAATCCGATGAGAGTGTGAAGGGTAGAGTGGAGGAAGAGGTGGAGTGGTGTGTTGGCTTCCATCTTTTTTCCTAGTTCTAGGTAGTGAATGGTCTGGTTCTATCCTGTTTTTTTGTAATGGGGGGATGAAGAAAATCTTTCTGGAGGTTATGGTAACCAATGAGCGGTAGGTGAACAGCAGCCGGCAGCTTTTCTGACGGAGTATCTGGGTATTGGACGGGATGCTATGTGCTTTTGTATAGTTTGTGTGTTCCGAAGGGTTAGTAACGTGTGTTCCGTAAGGTTAGTAATGTGTGACCTTGTACGTTACTAACATAGAGGCCTGTATGTTAGTAACGTACCTTGTTTAAAGTAGCTAGGAGGTTTTTCGCATGCAGGATACGTGTCTTCCGCAGAATTATGTGAATTGTATTGGTAAGGTTAAAGTGTGTGGTTGCCGCAGATTCAGGGAGTCGGTCCTTTACGGTCAGTGTCTGTTTTGTTCTAGTCCTTGTCTTCCGCTTTCTTATTTTCTCCTTGTCAGGCTTTCCTGCTCTTTTCCACCGGAAGTCTTGTCACGTATCTCCCTTTCCGCCTTTTGCATTCTGTTATCCTTTCCTCCGTTGTAGTTCTCTCCGGTATCGTCCGTCTGTCTTCCGCTCTCTTTTTTATGCTTTATTATTTTTTTATATTATAATGTACGCGCACGTGTGTGTGGAGATGCTGCAAGTTTTGCAAGTTTGCAAGTTTG
>ENA-OPDT01000626-OPDT01000626.1-human-gut-metagenome-genome-assembly--contig:-NODE-626-length-12409-cov-1.816254_pt1 | contig 12409 bp, 10 predicted proteins | sample MGYA00241627_ERZ501517 | MGnify/ENA primary metagenome ERZ501517 (study PRJEB25962, sample SAMEA2042435) | human gut metagenome | biome: human gut; feature: human-associated habitat; material: faeces... | reverse complement strand
GTGCGTGCAACAATTAAATATAAGAAAGGAGACCCCTATGCCTACATACCGATTCGATTTGAATGAGGAGTATGGCAAACGGCTGGAAAAAGATGCTGAAGACAGCATGATGACGGTTCAAGACTATATACGATCCAGACTTTTTCCATCCGAAAACATCTTCACAGTGCTGGAACTTGTAAAAAGAATCAAAGCAAAAGGTCCGTTTGAGGAATTTACAATCCCCGACCTTTACTCTGATGAAGAATGGCCCCGGGTCGGTAGAGCAGCCGCAGGCGTTCTGGGTAAGAATTTTTACAAATTTACCAGTTCACACCCTGATCTTGGCATCTCATTAGTACCAAACCGCAGGATCAACAGACGAGCAGTTTATAGTTATGATGGAGGACAGAATCATGAATAATCAGATCAGAATTGCTATCCTGAATTACTTACAAACAAATGGAAAACAAAATACGCGCACCATTATCTCAATGTTCGCGAAACAGTTTAATACATCAAAAAGTCGCATTGCAGGCAACCTCAGAGCTATGAAATATAGCTTCAATACCATAAGCATTGTTACTTACGTTCCAGGTTCATTCAGCGAAATGATGTAACCCATACTCAGCCAGCAGCCCGTCTGCTGGCATTTTTTTATCCGGGCAGTATTTCGCTTTATAAAAGGAAGCGATTCTGCCCAGATATTTTTTGCGTTTGGCCGGAAAAATTACTCTCGCAGCTCCTTAGGAAGTTAGGAACAGCGGATGAGCCCTCCAAAAAAGGAATTTAAAAAAATTTCAAAATCACCCGGAAAAAGCTCCCGCATGCTTCACGTCGTGCTTGTGAAACAAAACTACATTGTCGCCCTTTCTCCGGATGGTCCAACAGTGCACTGTGCATTTCGATTTAAGTTCAACATAGTCTTCATCGTAATCTTCGATTAATCTCAGCACCTGGAAATACGGGTCCTGAACTAATTTCTTTTCTTTCTCACCCAGCAAGGACCGCTTCCTCCTGCAACAACACTATCAACTCAACCTATATAAATAACAATCCCATCAACACAACCCCAGCCATATAACTATCCTGTCTCCACAACCTATCCCCATGGACCACTTTCCACGAGAAGGATTTTTCCTATATAAAAGGATGAATTTGATCTGGTCGGGATCTACCCAGCGTAGCCCTATCAGCAAAAAAGCCTTTGTTTTATGGGCTTCCGACGATTTCTATCACTTTACCTTTGTGAGCAATACTACCGTTTCGACGTGTCCCGATCTGGTTCATACTTGCCAGAAAATATGTTTTCTTTTGGCATAATAGCCCTCCTTTGCTATTTGTGATGATTTTATTATACCAAAATCAAACCCTTTTATAAATTCGTATTTTACTCTTCATCTTCAAAATTCATATCTATATTTTCTTTGTCTGTATAACCATCTATCACATTTCCATCGTCATCAATGAAAAATACACGATATTTCTTATCTGTCTGATCTATGATATTTACATATGTATTTTCATTGTGAATTTCATAAATCACAGGTGCATCATTCTCAGCAGAGCTTTTTATGAGTTTTCCAATTTGTGCTTTTCCCAAATCATATATAAAACTTACAGCTAAGGGCAATATTACATTCAAAAGGATAAATTTTATAACCGCATAGAAGTGTTCTTTAAATTTGCTGTTTTCAATAACTGCATCACCGAGCGTATCATTTTCAATTTCTTCCCTAACAACGTTTTGTAATTCTTCTTTACTTATGTCTGGTTCTCCAGCTTCTTCTCTTGCTGTTTCATATGCATATTCAATAGCTTCCGAAAGTTTTGAATTAATTAGATTTTCTGTATTTAATAGCTTTCCTAAATTAGTTTGCAATCCGTCAAATGCACTCATATCTATTTTTGGCATTTGAAGTGTGAGTTGTTGTAATCCTGCTTGTATTCCTGTCAGTTTTTCATAATCAATCTTTTTAGAAAATTCCGACCACATACGCATTGATTTATTAATAGAACTTTCTGGATCATTTAAAACTTTTTGCCATGCCTGTATTTGTTTATAGGCATCATTGCCTGTTATAGATTTGTACATAGCTTCTAATCCTGCTTGAATCCCTTGCATATTTTTAAAATAATCGCTATCAAATGCTTTTGTATATGCATCTATTAATTCGCTTGTTGTTGACATTACATTTACCTCCTGCCATAGTTTTTATATCTTCATATCAATAATTTCTTCCGTAAGCACTTACAAATATATTTTAAGTGGTAATTTTCAAAAACACAATATGACATCATATGACAACTTTACATTTATGATGTTTTACTAACAAAATATTTTTCTTTCATTTCTTGCCGCATCTCATACACTATATTGTGGTTTACCTATTTTCTAAAATACTATATATTGTGGTGTTTTTCAAGTATAAAAAAACAGGTATATTTCAACCTGCATTTATGCTATATAAGCCATATATTCAATCATTTTGTTATATTCAATATTTTTAATATACTGTTCCATATACTCATAGTCTGGATTTCCAGCATCATTTACTGGTAATTTAATTTGTCTGCTTTTAACCCTATTTATTCCACAAGCATAGCCAAATGAGAAAATGTTTTTGAATGCTTTATCTATACAAGCACATATAAACAATGCTGAATATTTATTAATTTCTGCTTTAGGAACAAGAACTACAATATGCGTTCCCGAAAAGCTGTTTTGTTGAAAAAAAGCTTTTCCAAAATCAGATATTGTAATTGCATTTTTGGAATGCATTGAATTGTTTTTTGCAAATGTTTCGATTCCATTATTTGAATTTGTTGCCGACACATATGGTATATTACCTTCTTGCAAATCTTTCTGTTTATCACCTTTTCCTTTTATTACATTAAATAACTTTTTTATTTGAAAATATTTCCATTCCATATATCATACTTCCTTTCTGTAGAATAAAAGAAATATGATTGTTTTTTCTCCATAATATAAAAAAATAGCTTCCATTTCTGGAAACTATTTTTTCACATACCCAATATAATCTGTATATTTTTTTACCATTATATTTTTTATGTACTGTTCCATATATTCATAGTCTGGATCGCCCTGTTTGTTAACTGGAAGCAGTATTTTGGATTTTACCATTCTTTTAGGTCGCCACTTACGAACATATGCAAAACACACCTTTTGTTTTTCTATTGCACCTATAAGGAATTGTGCTAAATATTCATTCATTGAATAACCATTTGCATATAGTGGGTTTACATCATGGCTACAAGTAAAACGATATGGTTGATAATATGCAAATCCAACTGAACCATTATTAGTAACGCAAATGCAATTACCTTCAAATATTTTCTTCTCTATTGCCTCATTTGGCAAAGCACCCGTTTTACTATTCTCTTCTATGTTTTCCATTGTATAAAATTCAGTAATACCGTTATTATTTTCAGTTGCGCCGATAAAGGGAATATTTCCATTTGATTCAATAGGTGGCTTTTTATTATAAAAACCACCTTTAATTTTAAATACTTTTACAAAAGGAAACGATTCCCAGTCTTTATTTTCTATTGATTCTATTTCTTTATAGGTAATACTTTGAATCTTCTGTTTTGCATATTCTGTATACTCATTAATTAAATAATTTCTTTTTGTTTCAACATACTTTTCTAAAAATTCAAAATCTGGTTCACCATCTTCATCTACTGGCAACATTATCTTTTCTCTTGAAATTCTATAATCTGTAATTTCCCTGCTAAAGCTGTACTTTTCTGGAAGTTTTCCAGAAAGCAAAGAAGCAAGTGCCAAGTATTGATTTTCTGTTAATATTTCATTTTTACAATGTGTAATATGGTCAGATGCAATAAATTCAAATGGTTCATAAAATGTTCTTCCTGCTGATGCCCCTCCATTTGCTATACTTAAACACTTTTCATAAATGCGAACTTTTTCTTTATTTCCAATAAAAGCAGTCACACCATTGTTATCACCTGCGGATGATACCAACGGCGTGTTACCTTTTATATGATTTTCATTTACAATTCTTTTCCCGCGTTTTGGCTCTTGAAAAAGTGAAGAAATAAAAAATGGTTTCCATTCCTTATCAGATAATTTCATTTTATTATCTTCCTTTCATCTGGGTTTATTCTTCATCCTCAAATAAATATTTTCTTCCTTGCATTATCATTGAAAATTCAAATGATAAATAGTCACCAACTGTTTTATCAAAATCTGCATCCGTTGGTATTTCATCATTAAAATAATAAAAACTATGTAACCACTCATCTTTTGCCTCTATGGTTGTTTTTACACAGAACTTTGTATCTGCTTCTATTCTATCAAACCACACGTCTAATAAATGTTGCTTCTTGTCTTTTGCTGATTCTGTTTCTATAAGTCCTATATGTGGTGCTACCTTATATCCATCATTTTCAAAATTGATAAACTTACATTCTTTATTTGCTGGATGTGGTTCTCCTGCTGTAAAAATCGCTATACATGGCATTACACCAACACCATAGAATGTGTCTTTATTTAGTGTTATTACACCTTCTAATGTGTGATGTTTTAAAATATTTTCTTTTACTGCCTGTTCCTCTTTGGTCTTTCCTGTCATAGATGATTGTGGAACAATAACAGCACATCTACCACCTTCAACCAAACTATCTAATAAATGCTCAGTAAAACAGATTTCATATAAATCAGAATTTTTCTTTGAACCTTGTGAATATGGTGGGTTCATCATTCCTACGGTTGGACTCTTTAACTGTAATTTATCTGATTCTTGTTTTAAAAAGTTTTCATTAATTATATTGCTTTTACCATCACCACGCAAAATCATGTTTGTTGTTGCAATTGTAAACATATATGGTTGCAATTCAATACCATGTAATTGATGCTTTCTAATGTGGTTAATATCTGGATCTTTTTCTATTTCTTCTCTTGTTTTTAATCCCTTTGTTGTTATTACTTCATTGAGCATATAATGCATTGAAGCAATTAAAAATCCAGCTGTACCGCAACAAGGATCTAATACAATATCTTCTGGCTTTAAATCAAGCAATTCACAGAACAATTCTGTTATATGCTTTGGAGTTAGTACAATTCCAAGTGTCTGACCATCACCGCCAGAATAACTCATAAATTCGCCATAAAATCTACCTAAATAATCTTCTGATGAGCTGGTATATTTTATACTCTTGAAAATCTTTTCATATAAGAATTTCGCATAGTATTTTAAAGGTGTTTCACCTAATGTATCATTAATCTCATTTAATATCTGTGTATCACGAATAATAGAAAACTGGCTTAAAATCTTGTCTAATTTGACTTGTGGTTGCACATTAACACGTTTCAAATTTGACTCAATAGCTTTATATATTTTCTGTCCGTCTGTTTCTACTGTATCGCCTACCAAATTATCTATACTGAAACTTTTCTTTTCAATTTCATTCAATGCAAGCAAAATTCCAGATACAACCAAAGGTTTATCTATGTCTTTTAAATTTCCATAATTTCTTAAATCTTCGTGTAATGATGCCGCATCTTTCAATATTTCAGCAAGTTCTTTTTCTGTGTTTGTATCTTCCTTTAAAATTTCTCTTGTGTAGTATTCATCTATATTCTTTTCATTAAATGATATAAATGATTCTACATCTGGAAGCTCTCTATAATAATCTGTATCATCAACATATATTGGACTGATTTTGTGTTTCTTCTTATCTCCAGATACACCGATTGCAATTATCTTTTTATATGTGGTGTTCTTTGCTAAATGCTTTGCATAAAATAAAGCTCCATTCATAGCATAATTTACAACTGCATTTGTTTCTAAACTGATAACACTACCATCTAAAAGCACATGTTTGTCTGTTTTTGGCTTATCTTCTATAACAATTATAAAATCCTTTACAACACCAACATATTCTGGAAAGCCTACATGCCCTGTTCCTTTTTTGCTGGCAGTCTTTAAAGCATCATCTATTTCTTTTATAGAACTTCCTTGTGGATCTAATTCTATTTCTGCATCTTTTAATAAATCATATACCCATAAATCTGTCTTTACTTCTTTTTTTGCCATCTATAACTATCTCCTTTGTCAATTTATATAAAATGCACAAAGTACAATTCTAAATGTAAATATACAGAGAATATTCTACCATAAAATCGCACCTTTTGCATTATCTTTTTTGCGCTACACGCCTTGATGCTGATGCATCAATTCCCAGTCTACCGCACAAAAAATTTACCGAGCCAGAAAAAGCACTGGCATGCTAAATCTTTTTGTTTGGTGTATATTTATCTCTTCTGAATTTTTTATTTTCTTCTAAATTTTCATTTACCCTTTTTTTCATAGCTTTTAATCGCATTCTTTCTGCTATTAGTTCATCATCAAAAAGACCATACAAATAATCTTCAGCTTCTTCTTTAGGCTTCATTTTTATTCTAAATGTCAACCCTGTTACAATTCTTCTATTTTCATCATCTGTACGCATCTCCATAGATTTTATTCTACATTTATTTATTTCTTCTGATGTCATATTTTCTTCATTTCCATTTGTTAAATGTCTATATACATCATAATCACCACTTATTGTAATATCTGTTTTTTCGTTGATTTCCGCAATAGCCTTTTCAAGCACATGTCTCTTTAAATCTTTATATTCTAAATAGCTACCTGTTTTCCCTATAATATCCCTAAAATTATCTAATGATAATGATGTTGGTAAAAATTGTCTCTTGTTAGCATCCCAAAATGATCTTAGATAGATATATAGCAATTTTGAAGTTTCACTTTTTAGTTGTATTACCTGCCCTATTTCATAGGATGTAAAAAAACAATCATAATTCATAAAAAATAATCTTGTTTTTTCATCCATACTTATTGTTAATATATTATTTTTATATATTACATACGAAAGATAATTATAACTTTCAAAACCATCTGATAATGATCTTCTTTTTGATTTATAAAGTGTAAATTGCTTTTTTTGTAAATCCCTAAAACAGTCTAATATTGCATCTTTCTTCTCTTTTGGCATATCAAACCAGTCTGTTTTTTTGCCACATACTTTACAAAATTCAATCATGTTGATTTTTATTTCATCTGACCATCCAGTTTTTTTCCCTTCTGTTTCATCCGCTTTTTCTACATCATATTGCTGTTTTGCAAGACAGCATAAAAATAAAAATAAATTAATTTGTGATGCATTTAGGTTTTTAAATGCATCGCTGTACCTTACTATATCATTGTCTACAAATGTGTTTTTTGTTAATTGATATTTTAATTTTCTTGCCATATTTAACACCTCCAATATTAATATGACAGATGAAATGAAATGTGGAAAAAATTTTTCATTTTCCACTTCAACCCCAACTTTCTTCCACCTTTACCCCAACTTCTTTCCACCTTTAATTTTTTTGACACCTTATAAAGCCAGTAATATTAAGCCTTCAAGCGTTTTGCTAAAAAAAGCCAGAAATTATTTTAGAATAAAATAATTAGAATAATATTATTAGAAATGTAAGAAGTGTAAAACAGTACAGATAAATCTTGTAGTTACTCCTCACAACATTTATATAAATGTTGTGTAGAGATGCACACAGTAGTTTTGAATATATTGCTACACCTCACTTGATCACCGATTGTACAGTTTCATTAATTAAATTCATTTAAAACCAGATCTCTGATGAAGTGAATACGCAGTCTATTCTCTGCTTACAGTAACATTTCTTAAGAAGTTAGGCATTTGCGTTAATCAATGAAATTAGTTTAGTGGACTCCCACTAACTAAATTCATTTGTTATGCCGCACTGCGCACAATTTTGTTAAATACAAAATTTGTTAAGCAGTAAGGCATGATCTAGAGTAGGTAAAAAATAAATGGTATGAACCATTTGTCATTGGATTTTCAATGTTCAAACATTTTGTTTGATTGCTGTTGCGTAGGAAAAAGGATCATTCATGTTAGAATATTAACTAATAGATTTACTATTTATATTAGTAACATGAATAAGAGAGTGAGTATTAACTATAGATTTATTTAACTGTTATATAAAGATACATGATACCTTTATGTATTGTATCTATATTAAGTAATAGTAATCATATCTTTATAGATTAAGAAGTATAAGAGTACATCTATCTGTATGAGATAATTCTATTAAGAGATATTAAACATATGTGATTATTAAAAATAGCAACTTTCTTCCACCTATGCTATAAAAGACACTTTATGTTTTCTAAGTCCTGCACTTGTCTTTTTTATGCGGAAGTTGTCCTAACTGTATCAAAAATTGATTTTGGAAAACATATATTTACATCTTCCAAAAAAAAAGCCAACTTTCTTCCAAAAATTAAAAAGAACCCCCGAAGGAGTTCTTTTCTGTATAGCTTTTTTTATTCAATCATCTGGAAGTATCTAAGTGCATCTATAATAGCTTCCCTTTTTTCTGGTGTTACTTGTGGCACTTTTGCCTTGCCTTCACCTGTGTTATAGTTTTCTCTTTCTATAATTCCAAATTCACGTTTTACTTGCGCTATATATAAATTTGTTACATGCAGGTCATATTTATTTTTTACATATTCCTGTATTTCTTTATATGTTGCTTTGCTTTCTGCTCTTGTTATGTCTAATTCCGACATATCTAATCTTACCTTAATTTCGGCATCTGGAGCCTTTCGGGACAACAAAATTACAGTTTCAACGTGTGATGTCACTAACATAGGAACACACATCTTTCATCTCGTCTGTGATATGGGAACACAATTCTTTAGCTTTGTCCCCTACGCTCTTAGACTTGTCGAAACGTTCCTTTGCGTTTCCAATTTCATTTTTTAACCCTGTTTTATATATGAAAGTTATTTTATAGGGATCTTTGTTTCCATCTTCATCATAGCCACCGACTATGACTTTTTCAATAATACTTTCAAAAATACCTCTGTCAAACTCCTGTAACACCTCATTTTGCGCTAATGCCTTCTTAAAATCAGCTACACGTCTTTTTAGAGATACCTCATCTTCCATTTGCTGTTCTAACATCGCTATATTTGCTTTAACATCAGAAAGCTTTCTTTCATAACCTACATCTGTTTCCTCATATATATCTTGAGAAACAATTCCTTCCAAATATTTCTCCAGAAGGCTTTTTCGTTTTGATTGAAGATTATCTGCACTTTTTTGGTACTTCATCAATTTATCCCTAACAGAATCCTCACTCAAAGTTTTCTCCACTCTAGCAATAAATTCTGTCAGAACATCTTTGTTATCAGCACATAACATTCTATAGGATTCTATAAAGGCTTCTTCAATTACTTGCTCCGGTATACCTTTGCTATCCGGACAATATCGTTTTCCATGCTTCGTAGATTTTACGCATTGCCAAATCGTTTTCTGATATTTTGAACTGCTATGCCAACTCCGTCTGGATAAACTTGCTCCACAGAACCCACATTCTAACATACAACTAAAAGCGTATTGTCTACTAAATTTTTCTCTTTTGCCCGGTGTTGCTGTCTTTTTTCCACCATTTCTTCGTGTTCTAATCTCTTGGGCTCTTGCAAATGTTTCTTCTGAAATAATAGGCTCATGATGATTTTTAATATAAAATCTATCCTCTTCTCCAAGATTTTCTAATCTTCTTTTTGAAATTGGATCAACCGTAAATGTTTTTCCCATCAAAATATCGCCTTTATATTTCTCATTATTGATAATCCCCATTACACTTGATGATGTCCACTTATTTCCTTTTATGGTCATTATCCCTTGCTCATTTAATTCTCTGGCAATCATGGTACTTCCAGCACCAGCAACATATCGGTCAAAGATGTATCTTACAACCTCTGCACCATCTTCATTGATAGACAGAGATTTTGTTGCAACATCATAATCATAACCAAGACAACCTTGAAATCCAACTAATTCCCCACGTTTCATTTTCATCTTCAAGCCCTTTTTCACATAAGCTGAAGTGTTTTCAACCTCTTGTTGTGCGACAGAGCTTAATATAGTCATAAGGAATTCGCCATCTTTCATAGTGTTTATTTTTTCTACTTCAAAATAAACGGCAATACCTCTTTCTTTTAACATCCTGACATATTTTAATGTATCCAATGTATTTCTGGCGAAACGTGGAAGACTTTTAGCAATGACCATGTCAATCTTTCCATCCATACAATCTTGTATCAAACGCTGAAAATCTTCTCTTTTGTCCACCTTTGTTCCTGTAATAGCTTTATCCGCATATACACCTGCAAATATCCACTGCTTATTATTCTGAATAAGATCAGTATAATATTTTACCATCGAATTATAGCTTTTTATCTGATCCTCATCATCGGTACTAACACGACAATATGCAGCTACTCTCAGGCGGTCAATCTTTCTTATTTTAGAAGATTCATCAAATGGATTGTTGGCTTTAATTACTTCAACTTCCATATTTCCTCCCTTTTGTGTTCCTACCGTAGTGTTCATTGTAATTATATTGCAACACACTCTATAAGTCAAGCTGTAATATTTGATATTACACCATAATCTTTCATCAAACGCTTCTTTATTTTTTCATACTCAAAATCATTTATCAACTTCATACTCAGTAATTGCTTCAACATAGATAATTGCATACTAATCTCCATTCCGCCGCCTTCAGCCGGCGGCACAAATAGTAATGAAAGTGTTTTAACTCTTTACGTTGTGCTTTAAAATAGTTTGTAAGAAGCTACACTACAAAGCACGGGAGGATAAGTTGTAACAACTTTCTTCGTTTTAGACAGCATACTAATCAGTGTAAGTTCTGCCTTTTCAAGCACAAATAAGTGGTATTATGAATCCGTACACTAAGAATTGTTTAAGCACCTTGGTTTAATTGTGTGGCAGTTCAGTCAATGGCTTCTTATCATTTGTGAAAGGAGTCCGTCTATGAAAGTTACTTATCAAACCTGTTGTGGTGTCGATGTTCATAAATCTTTTCTCGTTGCCACAATTGTAAAAACTACTGGTGGCATTGAACCCTCTTACCAAAAGAAACGCTTTTCCACCTTTAACAATTCAATTCTTGAATTCAAGCAATGGCTTCTTGACAATCACTGCCATGATGTCTGTATGGAATCCACTGGTAAATACTGGATTCCTGTCTTTAATCTTCTGGAAGATAAAATCAATGTTGTCATTGCCAATCCTAAATGGGTAAAGGCAGTGAAAGGCAACAAAGATGATACCAAAGATTCTAAATGGATTGGGGATTTGTTCCGTCTTGGCCTTGTCAAGGGCAGCTATATTCCTTGTAAGAAAGTCCGTATTCTCAGGGAATACACTCGCTATCGCTACAAGCTTGTTTCCTGCCGTTCAAGTGAAAAGAATAGATACCAGAATGCTCTTACTGTCTGTAATGTTGCATTAGATTCTATTGTTTCCGATATCTTTGGGAAGTCATCCACGTCTATTATCGACTATCTGCTTGAACAATCGGGTACATCCATTAACCACGAAGAAATCGCATCTAAACTTCTTCGGAGCCTCAAATCCAAAGAAGATGCTGTTATAGAATCCGTCGAAGGATATCAGATGACTGATGCCCAAAAATACCGTATGCGTCTTGTCCGCGCACATATGGATTATATCACAGCCGAAATCAACGATGTTGATAAAATGATAGAAAATATGATTTCTTCTAATCCTGATTTTGAAAATGCTGTCCAGTTCCTCTGTACCATTCCGGGTGTCAAACGTGATAGTGCAATCACTATCATCTCCGAAACCGGTACGGATATGTCTCAGTTCTCAAGTTCCAAACGCTTATGTTGCTGGGCTGGTTTAACACCTGGCAGCAATGAATCTGCTGGTAAGAAGAAATCTGTTCGGATTACACGTGCCGGAGTCTACCTCAAACCTGCATTAGTACAGTGTGCTCATGCAGCCGTAAAATCTGACAAATCTCCTTACTACAAAAAGAAATATGAATCTCTTGTTAAACGTCGTGGCAAGAAAAGAGCCATTATCGCAATTGCCCGTATGATTCTTACCGCCATCTACCAGATGCTGTCTACTGGCGAGCAGTGGAATCCGAGCGACCTTTATAAAATCGATATGCCTGTAGCTCTTGTTGAAAAACAAAAGGCAAAAGCTATCAAGCAGGCTAAGAAACTGTTGCAGCGGGAGGGACTCCTTCCTCCTGATGAGCCATTAGCTTCTTAATCCAATTTTTTAACTCTATAACACTTCAAAAAGTTGCCTGCCTTAGACAGCTTATTCAAGTGCGCCAGTTTATGGCTTTCCTCTACTTTCTTTCACACTACAGCTTCCTCCATTTACCTCATTATTTTAGCATGACATAAGTACTACGTAAATATACGGAGTGGGAAGTATTTCTAAAACTTTTCTAAAATGAAATACAAAAAACCCCGGAGACATCATCTCCGGGGCCTTAGAT
>ENA-OPDT01000614-OPDT01000614.1-human-gut-metagenome-genome-assembly--contig:-NODE-614-length-12507-cov-1.854722_pt1 | contig 12507 bp, 9 predicted proteins | sample MGYA00241627_ERZ501517 | MGnify/ENA primary metagenome ERZ501517 (study PRJEB25962, sample SAMEA2042435) | human gut metagenome | biome: human gut; feature: human-associated habitat; material: faeces... | reverse complement strand
GGATGTCCACTGTAGGGCTGCCCTTAGTAAGTGGCGTTGATGTCTGGGTCTTGCGCAACAGGACTCTTCGAACCGTGTCAGGTCGGAGACGAAGCAGCACTAAGGGGAATCTCCTGTGTGCCGTGAGGGTGCCTGGGCTGAGTTAACTGCTGAGGTAACGTCTATGGTGACGCTTCGAAGGAAGATCGCATGGATTTTTTTATTTTTAACATTATTTATTAAAAATTTAAAAAAATATAGCAAAATCCCACAAAAGATGTTATCATCAAGTATGATACTTTTGCAGTGTTATTATGCGCTGCAGAATAGTGATTTCCAAGGGGCGAAACGGATATGAATTACGCTGAAGTAATTGATTTTGTAAAGGAACAGACAGCCGTTAATGGTAGGCCGCCGCATTATCCATTCAGGAGCAGATTTGAACATACTATGCGGGTGTATAGATGGGCGATAAAGCTTCAGTCGAAGTTAGGTGGAGATCTGGATATAATAGTTCTCGCGGCACTTCTTCATGATGTGGGCTGGGATGACGAGAGACCACATGGGGAGGTCGGAGCAGAGATAGCTGTCAATTATCTTGACAGTCTGGGAGTCGATCCACAGAAGATAGCCAAGATAGGCGAGATAATCATGATCCATGAGGAGAAGGATACTGATGCAGATCTGTCACTTGAGTGCAGGATAGTTATGGATGCAGACCTGCTGGATGAAGTGGGAGCGATCAGTGTTCTGTGGGATTCCATGGCTACGGCTATAGAGGACGAGGCAAGCTATAAGCGCGCATATTACAGAATCAAGAATTTTTATAAGATCAATAAACCAAAGATCAAGAGATGTAAGACGGAGGCTGGACGACTTGAGTACAGCAAACGCATGCAGCTCCTTGAGGATTTCATATTCCAGCTTGAGAAAGAACTGTTCTAGTATCGATTGATGAATTTGATTGTGGATAGGAGAGATAATTATGAAGACATTTGTTAAGATCCTTGTAGCCATTATTGTGGTAGCAGCTATCTGTGGCGGTGTGTATCTGGTTCTTCCTGAGACAGCTCAGATATTTGTAAAGGGTAATATTCAGTATCGTACTAACGATGAGGCAAAGGACAAGATAGACAGCCTTAAGAAGAATGAGATCGTCTATACAGATGTACAGAGCAACGGAACAGAGAAGAAGGTTCCTACAGGTGTTACATATGGAGACGCTCTTGATAAGAAGGCCAAGACAACAGTATGGTATTATGAGGACACAACAAACGGTGGATTCAGAATCACATATTATGGAACAAAGGTCAGCATGGATCTTGCAAAGTATGGTTCAGATGGAACATATATAGACAAGACACTGAAGGCAGTATTTGATTTCCCTGCAGGCGGAAAGAGTACAGTTACATTGTACATAGGAGATGAGCAGTGTGACGATGCGATGAAGGCTGCTGTACTTCAGGCTCTGGCTAACTAATAATAGTTAATATACAATAAAGCTCCACACCGACTATGATTTAGACGGTGTGGAGTTTTATTTTGCCTTTTTATAATTGCTTTTGCAGATCTTATGCAGATCAGTCGTGGCTGTTTACGAGATCCTCTATCATGTTGATGATGATTCCCGTTGAGTCGGTCAGGTTGCTGGACTCCATAGCCTGGATATATTTCTCTTTGTTGTTGTACACTTCATTTATTCCGGCGAACAGGGAATCTGTGTTCAGCTCTTCCTCCTGGATCACATAGCTGTATCCGCTCTTCTCAAATGACTGGGCGTTGAGGATCTGATCACCTCTTGATGCAGCCTTTGACAGAGGAATGAGGATGTTCGGTTTTCTGAGTGCGAGAAGCTCACAGATGGCATTGGCTCCTGCACGTGAGATGATGATATCGCACAGTGCAAGCATGCTTGCAAGTTCCTTCTTTACATATTCGTACTGGACATAGCCCTTCTTATCCTTGAGGGATTCATCCAGATTGTCCTTGCCGCACAGGTGGATGACGTTGAAGGTCTCCAGAAGACGGTCGATATTGTCTCTTATTGCGTTGTTGATTATGACGCTTCCTGAACTTCCGCCCACGATAAGGAGAACAGGCTTGTTGTCAGTGAAACCGCAGTAGTTATATGCAAATGCGGAATCGCCGCGGAAAAGTTCCTCTCTGATAGGGGTTCCGGTTACGACTGCCTTGCCCTCAGGGAAGAGATCCTTTGTCTCAGGGAAGTTACAGCATACCTTTGTCGCCTTTGGAAGGGCGAGCTTATTTGCAAGGCCGGGAGTCATATCTGATTCGTGTATCACCACAGGGATACCTGCTGAGTGTGCGGCAAATACCACAGGGACTGTGACAAATCCTCCCTTTGAGAATACTACATCAGGCTTGAGCTCTTTCATGAGCTTCTTTGCTTCAGATATTCCTTTAAGTACCTTGAACGGATCTGAGAAGTTCTTCATTGAGAAGTATCTTCTGAGCTTTCCTGAAGCTATGCCGTGATAAGGGATGCCCATATCTTCTATAAGCTTTTTTTCCATGCCGTCATATGAACCGATGTACTGGATGTCATATCCGTGCTTCTTCAGCTCCGGCATAAGTGCCATGTTTGGTGTGACATGACCTGCTGTACCGCCGCCTGTCAATATAATTCTCTTCATAATGATTGTTAATCCTCCTGTTACTGTGCTGAAGCCAGATACTGCTTGAGTGCCTGAGCCAGTTGATCCGGGCATGAAGTCGGCTTGAAACCGCAGGTTGTGCCCTCAAGTCTGGCGATGACGTCCTCTGGCTTCATGCCTTCTACGAGAGCTCCGATACCCTTGAGGTTACCATTGCATCCTCCGGTGAACTTTACATCATGCAGCCTGCCATCGATGACGTCAAAGTTGATCTCGACAGAGCAGGTTCCTTTAGTCTTATAAACCATAACAATACCTCTTTTCTATTGTACTTAACCAATCATTTTAATATTCGCTGATACATTCTAAGATGTATGTATCCTGCTTTTTTCATCTTGAAGTATATCAAAAGAGCATGCAAAAGACAAACATTTGTCGAGCGAAAATAATTGTATACCCCGGAATGTCGCTCATATAATACTACCATCCGGACCGGCCAAACGGATATGGGGTTAAGCCCTGACAGGATATGATCGAATAATTGAAAAGAGAGGGAAAACTATGTTTGAAATTTTGTTGAATCAGAATGTGTGTATGTATGTGATGATAGTGTGTGGGTGTATAGGGCTGACAGGACGGGCTGTGATGAGCAGTTATCTTGCAAGACTGGCAAAGGCGGCTGAGCGCATGGGAACGACGCGGAAAAAACAATTGATGGAGATGCGCAGGCGGTATGAGGATATAACATCGCTGGATGTGAACATACATAACCCTGCCGCATTTGTGGACAAGTACATAGACAGGCTGAAGATAGGTTTTATACCGATAAATGTGTGGAATGGATTTGTGAAAAATATGGGAGTGGCCGCAGCTGGGACAGGCATATTTGCAGCGGCGTATCAATATTATGTAGTAGGCGATGGCGTGGAGACATTGAAGATGCTGGGGTGTGGACTGGCAGCCTGCATAGTGCTGGTGGCTGCTCATAACCAGTGGAATTGTGAATGGCATATGAGGACTCTGCGTGACAGCGCCAGAAATTATCTGGGCAACAGCCTGGCAAACAGATTGAAAAAGGAAGAAGAGAAACAGACGACGAAGCAGGATACTGTTGAGGCCATGGCAGCATGCAGTGAGACAGATGAAAATGACAGGATAAAAAGAAAGGCGAAGCCTGCGCGGAAAGCACAGCGGAGTGATAAGTCAGATTATGATGCTTTGCTTGACGGAATAATGAAGAAAATGCTTGCGGACGGATAGCAGGGGTGTTGATGAGCAGGTGCGTGGCAGATGAAATGCAGGTGAAAGCCGCCTGCAGAAGCCAATAAATTCAGGATGGTAGATAGTGAGAAAGCTGTACTTGATAGCAGGACTGTATGCGGTCTGCGTGATCGGAGCCGTGCTCAGCGGATGCTCCATATATGACAAGGAGGATCTGTCCAAGATGGTGGCGACTCCGGGGGACGCAGAGTGTCAGGCAGACGGTGCGAAGAATGGGGAAGGTGATGCGGAAGGAAAAGAAAAATCGGGAGACAAGACGGAAGATGCGGAGAGTAACACGGACACAGACGGGGAGAGTCAGGGTGAGGATATGACCAGACTAAGGGATTACAGCCAGATATCGACAAAGAAATATTCATGGTACATAGTGCGGGACAAAAATCATGGAATGAGTGGCTGTGACAACAGCTTTCCGCTGGAGCAGTACGATGCGTTCTACGTTGACAGAGTGTGTGCTGAGAAGAATGAAAAGGTGATGTATCTGACATTTGACTGTGGGTACGAGAACGGATATACAGAGCAGATGCTGGATGTGCTCAAAAAGCACAATGCAAAGGGCTGCTTCTTCGTGACGATGACTTACATAAGGGACAATCCGGATATAGTAAAGAGGATGAAGGAGGAGGGACATCAGGTGGGAAACCACACGGTGCATCATCCGTGCATGCCGGAGAAGAGTGTGGAGGAGCAGAAAAGTGAGTTAAAGGAGTGCTCAGACTTTATGAGGAATGAAACTGGGTATGAAATGGATATGTATTTCAGACCGCCGAGCGGTGAGTACAGTGAACAGGTTCTGCAGCTGGCTAAGGATATGGGGTATAAGACCATATTCTGGAGTATGGCTTACCTTGATTATGATGTGAACAATCAGCCGGGGACGGACTATGTCATTGATCATTTTGCGAAATATCATCATCCGGGAGCCATTCCTCTAATACACAATGTGTCGTCGTCAAATGCGCAGGCACTTGATACGGTTCTCACAAACCTGGAGAAGGAGGGATATGAGTTCAGGTCTTTGAATGAGATGAAAATTGAATAGTAGTATCAGAAACAGAAGCTCTCTGTGCGGATCATGCCGATCCGAACGGAGAGCTTTTGTGTATTGGCAGTGCGATCTGTGTGATATAAGCATCTTTATTTGCTCCGTGGGTTGGAGGACCCTCCATAAACGAATTGCGAAAATAACCACAGGTAGCAAGATTGTTTTCTTTTGCATAGTCCAATAGTTTCTTCTGGACGGTGTCGAAATTTTCATATGGACCACGATAGTATATACAGATAGCTGCAGTCTGTGGAAGTTTTTTTATGTGTTCGTCATTGGTGTCAGGACCTGCTGCGACAGGTATGACATATCTTCCGGCTGATGCTGACTCGATAAAAACCTCTGTACACATTTTGCCTGTGGTGTCCAGTTGATATTTTTTTGTTGCCTCGATAAAGGTCTTGCGCAGATCTTCAGTTTTTCTGGCCAGATCAGAGTCTTTGAACTCCTGACAAAATGCAGTGAATGAGGGAAGAGTGGTAAAATGGATCTCCGGTTCTGGTGTCTGGGACTGACGCAGCTGAAGCTGGGCTATGCACAGATCCAGCTGGGAACGGAGCGCAGTCATACGTTCAATGACATCCTCAAGCTTTTCGGTATTATTGAAGTACTTGTTAATCTCGGATAACGATAATCCTAGTCCCTGAAGAACTTTTATAATTCGTATATGTACGATGTTATCGGCAGAGAAGTAGGGGAAACCGCTGCTCTCATTTTTGTATGCGGGTGTCAGAAGCCCCAGGTCTTCGTAGTTTAACAGCATTCTTCTTGTCACTCCAAGCATTTTAGTGACTTCCCCAATTTGATATAGATTTTTATTTGCGTGATTCATATGATTTCCCTCCCCTTAAAAATAGACAAAAAAAATTGTGAATATTGCATAAATACCGCAAAAATATTGTTGACTTGAACATTGATGTACGAATTATAATTATCATAAATTGTTAAAGGGAAAGAGTCAAGAATTAACAGGAGGTAGTGGTTGCAGAGAGAAAACATTAACGGACACACGAAAAAGAGGTTTTATTGAGAAAGAGAGGGAAGTGTATGAAAGAAAGAATTCTATGCAGAAAAGTTATGGCATGGCTCATGACAGCTTTCATGGTCATAACGTGTTTGATTTCGATAGGTGGTAAGAATACTGCCTACGCAGCGGCTATGGAGAATATCAAGGTAACAGACGTGGATATAAGCACAGATGGACATATGAGAGGTCTCAAGTGGGGGTGGACAACCAGCGGTTATGCCAGCGCGAGCTGCAAGCTTGGCATTCAGTCTGAGAAGTTCACGACTGGAGATCTCACAAACTTTGGTGATTATCTGAGCAGCCATAGGTACAGTGGATGGGCGAGTGCCGAGTCACCTGAAGGCTGCGGATTTAAAGGCTGGATAACAGAGAACTCGTTCTCAAGGAGTTCAGGTACATATGACAGAACGGATACCATTTCCGGAGAGGGAATAGATATGGGTACCACGGGTGTGTATTATCTGTATACGTGGACATATTATAATGGTTATGTATTCCCTGATATTTACATAGGAAGTATTGATCTGAATGCTGGCAAGATCGTGGACGCCAGCGGCAATGAAATAACATTTCAGATCGGTGGCTTTTCAGGCGGAGGCAATACAGATCCTTCGGAGGAAGAAGTTGTATTCATGAACAATGGATATCCATATGGCAAGAATATGACGAATAGTTCAATCACTCTCGTTATGGACGTGACAGGGGAAGCTGCAACATATCAGTGGCAGAGCGCAACCAGTAAGCGTGGACCATTTACAGATATTGAAGGTGCAAATGGAAGTACATATACGTTCACCCCGACTCATGGATACTGGTACAGGTGCGTGGTGGATGGCACAGCCAGCAGAGCGGTAAAGGCAGTTATCCCTACCAGTGACAATGGAAATACGTGGACAAAGCCAAATACTTGCTGGTATATAAGCAATGGAGTTATGGCCTATATGGCCAATGACAAAGGGGTTGATATTGTTGGCTTGTATACCAAGGACGGAAAGAACTATATGCTTGGAACAAGCTACGACAAAGTATGGAGATTGTACAGCAGAAGCGATTCAGAGCCTTCAGCTGAAACGGCTACATCACAAGTATCTGTGGCTTCGCTTGCAGCTCTAAGATTGTCGTTTGATCCTATGAATACTCACGATCTGATTTTTGATGCTGAACTTGGTGAGGGACAGCATTCATTTGCAATAGGAGCGGATGCGAACATTGGAAATAGTATTACAAGCTCTGACAGTGCAGATGAAGCGGTGCTTGCTGCCACTGTCAAGAATGGTGAATTACAGCAGATAGCGATGATGGGAGTTGCTAAAGCGGTGGATGCGGCAGATGATACTCCATCATTTGTTCTTGCCCCTATAACACAGGCAAGTAATTACTGGATCGGGGGCTATGATTCCAGAAGAATATTTGAGTACAATACAGGTTCATCAAGCTACATAAAGGAAACTGCTGAAATAAATGGTCAGAATGCTGCATCCCTGGTTGAAGGAATAGATTCGGGATTGACAATGTCATGGACAAATGTTGAAGATGGCGGACATATAGGTTTCAAATTCAGCGTTGGAGCGGTGGCTGATGTAGGAGCAGTTACAGGACAGGTTGATTATATAACAGAAAATCTGACAGAGCTTGATGGCGATACATCATATATCATCACTGTTGATGGCGAGTCATATGACATTGTGAGTGATATGTATGGTGATATAGCTCTTGAGGGAACAGATGATAACGACGTATCATATAGTTTGTTTGGTAAAAATATAAGTATCCGCAAGAAAGACAGTCAGGATACACCTGCTGATATAACTGTTGCAGCAAGACCGGAGGCACCATCTGCACCGAAGACTCTTGCAGACATACAGAATCCAACACCAGCCGATATGGAAAGTGCTGCAGACGGCGAAGGCGTTGAGATAGTAAGCGTGACTGGCGATTCTGTGACTGTAAGCCCGCTTGGCGGACAGCAATATCAGTATTCGACGGATGGAGCGACCTGGACAGTTCTCGATGATCTGAATGTGTCAGATAATTATGTTATCTCAGGACTTGAAGAGAATCAGAGGGTATATGTTCGCACAAGATACGTGGCTAATACGACAAAACCAGCTTCATTGTGGTCAGATGCCAAGGCAGTCTCACGTGACCTGATCGCCGGAGTAACTGCAGAAGATACAACCTGCACTTACGATGGATTGATACATAGCCCATCTGTTACAATTGCAGATAGCCTGGATGGAGCTTCTATCCGTTATTCGCTGGCTGCAGATGAGCCGTACACACAGGCGGTTCCTGAGCTAAAAAATGCCGGAACATATAAGGTGTATTACCTTGTTACAGCAGATGAGTGTTCACCGGTATTTGGCGATGTGACTGTGACTATCGAAAAGAAAACGATCACAGCGGATAAGGTAATCGTTGATGAGAATGCATATATACAGGGAATCCAGTTCTCAGGATTGCTGGATGGAGAAGAACTGGTATATGACGAGGATTATACTGTAGTACTGTGGGACGTTACACCAGGAATAGAGAAGGTTGTAACTACATACAGATTTGCACTTGCAACTACGGGTAATGCAGCCAATTACATGCTTCAGAACAAATCATGGGATATGGTTCATTATCATGACTGGACGTATGAGATAAAAGAAGGCCACAGTAACAAGATAATTGCATATTGCAATGAAACTGAGAATCCGGCACACTGCGCATATCAGGGCAGAAACGAGGCGGTCAGCTGTACTGTGACAGCAGGAAGCAGAGCGTATGACGGCACAGAATATGCAGATGCAGTTGTTAATAACTGGATAACAGAGAAGACCGGAGATGCAGCTGTTACATATTATGAGGGAACAGGTGACACCGATTATCCGGAAAATGAGAATGCGCCGGTAAATGCAGGTACTTATAAGTTTGTTGTGAAGATAGCTGATGTTACGGCATATGCAGAATTTGAAATACAGAGACTTGACCAGAATGTTGAATTTGATGTAAGCGATTACACATTTGGCGACAGTATAGATGGCCCAAAGGTTACAGGAGCACAGGAGGATCCTGTTATAGAGTATTACTACACAACAGAGAACAGTAACACAGATGGTACATTGTGGGAGAACTCCAGATCAGCAGATCCGGGCACATATTATATGTATGCCAAGGTTTGTGCTACAACCAATTACAATGAGTATGTAACACAACCGGTTCAGTTCACAGTTGCAAAGAGAGAAGCTCCGACAGACATAACAGCGGCAGATATTGTAAAGACATATGACGGCAAGTCATATGGAATAACAGTTACAGGTGATATTCCAGAGGATGCGGTTGTGACGTATGGAACTTCTGAGGATGCATGCGATAAGACTGTAAGTCCGAAGTACAGTCAGGCTTCAGATGAACCATACACTGTATATTATAAGGTTGCAGCAAGGGGATATGACACGATATCCGGACATGCAACTATCACCATCAACAGAAGACCACTTGCTGTATCGGGAATCAAAGCTACATCAAAGGCTTACGATGGACAGACAGAGGCAAAGCTTGACTATTCAGGCGTTGTTCTGAATGGTAAGGTCAGCGCAGATGTGATTGCAGTTACAGCTACAGGAACATTTGACAGTGCAGATGTGGGAACAGGCAAAACTGTAAGCATCACAGATATAAAGATCAGCGGAAAGACCGCTTCAAACTATATACTTACAGAAGATGCCCAGCAGCAGACAGCAAAGGCAGATATCACTCCTGCGGGAACAACTCTTACTGTAGGAAAGGTTGGAGCTAAGACATATGGAGGTGCAAAGTTTGCCCTCAATGTGAAGTGCAGTAGAAATGACAAGAAAACATTTACAAGCAGCAATACAAAGGTTGTCAAGGTGGATGGCACAGGCAAGGTAACTATAGTTGGTGCAGGCAAGGCGGTTGTGACAGTATCCGTTGCGGCAAATCAGAACTATAAGGCAGCTGCTGCAAAGGTTGCGATCACGGTAAACAAAAAAGCCATCAGAGTAACTGCAAATGACGCATCTAAGTATGAAGGCAAGGCGGATCCGAAGTTTACATTTACAGCGGAGGGACTTGTTGGCAAGGATAAGCTTACAGGAATTGTTCTCAAGAGAGCTGCTGGTGAGAAGTCCGGAACATACACGATCACAGCAAGCCAGAAGAAGGGTGCAAATCCAAACTACAATATAACATTTGCCATTGGCCGTCTTGTTATAAAGAAATCTCCAAATGTTGAACCTAGTGGAACAGAACTCTATAAGAAGACACTTCCGTTCTTCCTTATGAAAGGAAAGGGAACAGGAACAAGAATAGATCTGACATGGGATAAGGTCAAAGGTGCAACAGGATATGATGTATACTGGTCATACTGTAATGGAAAGAACAACTTCAATAAGCTTGCTAATGTACCGAAGTCCCAGAAATATGCCGATAAGAACCTCAATAATAAGAGAGAATACAAGTATTTTACAGTCGCATACAAGATGTCGGGTGGCAAGAAGGTATATCTCGGCAGGACAAATACAGTCCATGTTGCAATGCCTTATGCAGCAAAGACAAATGTCCTGAAAGTTACTGTGAACAAGACCAAGGCTAACCTTGCAAAAGGTAAAACATTTAAGATCACCAAGAAGGTTAAGCTTGAGAATCCAAAGAAGAAGGCGTTAAACCATCTTACGAAGAAGGAAAGGTTCATAACATCCAATGCAAAGGTGGCAACTGTTTCATCTGCAGGAGTTATAAAGGCAGTGCGTAAGGGCACATGTACGGTTTATGTAATGTCTGAAAATGGTGTTTGTGCAAAGATCAAAGTGACGGTTAAGTAGTGCTTTAGACATGGTTATAATTGAAAACTCCTCCAAACCGGTTGTGGCTTTGGGGGAGTTTTTTGAGATTAATAGTTGATTATGGTATACCTATTTGCTAAAATTGATTCAATGTGAAAAATTTAATACAAGTAAGGAGAGAAAACAAATGGCACAGACAGTAAGTTTCGATTTTAAGAATGCAAAAGCCATGGCTACAGACGCTGATATCGCAGCAATCAAGGATCAGGTAGTAGCTGCAAAGGCAACACTTGTAAACAAGACCGGTGAGGGAAATGATTTCCTTGGATGGATCGACCTTCCAGTAGACTATGACAAGGAAGAGTTTGCGAGAATCAAGAAGGCAGCAGCTAAGATCCAGGCAGATTCAGACGTGCTTGTAGTAATCGGTATCGGTGGTTCTTACCTGGGTGCAAGAGCAGCCATCGAAGCTTTAAGACACAGCTTTTATAATTCAGTTGACAAGTCAATCCGTAAGACTCCTGAGATCTACTATGCAGGATCAAACATCAGCAGCACATACATGGTTCATCTGCTTCAGGTGATCGGTGACAGAGATTTCTCTATCAACATCATCTCCAAGTCGGGTACAACAACAGAGCCTGGTATCGCTTCAAGAATCTTCAAGAAGAAGCTTGTTGAGAAGTATGGCAAGGAGGGCGCAGCAAAGAGAATCTACGCCACAACGGACAAGGCAAAGGGAGCTCTCAAGACACTTGCAACAGAGGAAGGCTATGAGACATTTGTAGTTCCTGATGATGTAGGAGGACGTTTCTCAGTTCTCACAGCAGTTGGTCTTCTGCCAATAGCAGTAAGCGGTGCTGATATAGATAAGCTTATGGAAGGCGCAGCTTCAGCAAGAAAGGATTGTCTTGCACAGGACTTCGACGATTCAGATGCTATGAAGTACGCAGCAGTAAGAAATGTACTGTACAACAAGGGTAAGTCAATCGAGATCCTTGCTAACTTTGAGCCGGCACTTCACTATGTATCAGAGTGGTGGAAGCAGCTCTACGGCGAGAGCGAGGGAAAGGATGGCAAGGGACTTTTCCCAACAGCTACGGACTTTACAACAGACCTTCATTCACTTGGACAGTTCATCCAGCAGGGTTCACAGAACCATTTCGAGACAGTTATCAATGTTGTTAATCCAACATGTGAGATTGTTATGGAGGAAGAGGACTCAGATCTTGATGGACTTAACTATCTTGCAGGCAAGACAGTTGATTTTGCAAATAAGAGTGCTATGAACGGAACTATCCTTGCACACGCAGATGGTGGAATACCTATCATCCAGATCAACATCGACAAGATTGATGAGTTCACTCTCGGTGAGCTATTCTACACATTTGAGTTCGCATGTGGTGTGAGTGGATACACACTTGGTGTAAATCCATTCAATCAGCCAGGTGTTGAGAGCTACAAGAAGAACATGTTCGCTCTTCTCGGCAAGCCGGGCAACGAGGAGCTTGGCAAGAAGCTTCTTGCAAGAATCAACGGTTAATAGATCTTTACAGATTAATATATAAGAGATGCAGGTGTGTTTTGCCACACCTGCATTTTTTTGCAATTCTATATTTCTTGTAATCAGAATCGCACAATGTTATACTTATGAAGTGTATAGGCTCAGAATTGAGCCTGATCATTTGCATTGTGAATGGAAGGATAAGAAGGGCAGTGACATATGAATGAAAAGAGAGATGTAGAGGGGCTGTACAACCGATATAGACA
>ENA-OPDT01000592-OPDT01000592.1-human-gut-metagenome-genome-assembly--contig:-NODE-592-length-12690-cov-1.405619_pt1 | contig 12690 bp, 10 predicted proteins | sample MGYA00241627_ERZ501517 | MGnify/ENA primary metagenome ERZ501517 (study PRJEB25962, sample SAMEA2042435) | human gut metagenome | biome: human gut; feature: human-associated habitat; material: faeces... | reverse complement strand
ATGCGGGGATGTAGGAGCTTTCGGTGTTGTAGCCTTGTCAACAATTTTAAGCTTTGCATTGTCCTTTACATTGGCAATTGTATCTGGTGCAATTTTTGCAATTGCGTTGCCTATGTTTTTTGATTCGGACGGACTGCCCGAATTTACAAGCGCCTTAAAAACCTCGGTATCTTCAATGCTTTCAAACTTAATCATTGATTTAAGCTGTGACGCCGTGTATTTTTCGTTGAGTTCCTTTGAAACGGAATTGTAGAAAGAATTTGAATCGAGCAACTCGATATAGGTGAGAACAAGGTTCTTTGCGTAGTTGATACTCTGATAGTCGTCATAAGCCGACTGGCTTTTGTAGTTGGTTTCAACATAAAGCTTTACGGTTGATGTATATGTTTTCTGAACCAAAAATGTTGTTACAAAATATGACGCAGCCGCACATAAAAGCGACAGCACCGCAATAAACACAATATTTTTCTTGATAATTCTCGTTATGTCCTTGAATGTTATCTCCATTAAATTACTCCTCTTCTCGGCTTTTGTACGCTTATGGCAAGATAATGCCACAGTCGACACGAAAGTGCTGTAGGCGAAAAACGGCACAAAAGCACAAAATACTTTTAAACATGATACTCCTATTATATCTTAAATCAGTAAAAAAATCAATATGAACAAAGGTTTCAATAAAGGAAAAAGATGTCTTTTTTTGCAGAATATGCAATTACTCTGATTTTTCATATGTACAAAATACACATAAAATATGTGATTATTTTGTTGCAGTTAGCCGATAAGTATATAAAATAACGAGCTGAAATAAAGCTCAGGTAAAATTTGCAAAAAAAATAAACAAAAATATGGCAAATAACCGATAAATTTTCTACTTATATATTAGTATGTCACAATATGTCATAATAAGAAAACAATGACAGAAAAAGGTGTAGGGTAAACGGATGAGGTCTATACACGAATATTTGAAAAAGAAGGAATTTATAAATCGGCAGGTGCATTTTTATGTAAAAGGCAAGTGTACAAATGAATTGAAATACAAGATTAGAAGAAAACGATGCAGCGCAAAATTGATTTAAAACGGCATAATGCACAATGAAAATGCCTGATTTGACAAAAGGATTGTAATTTTTCCGAATATAACAAATTTTTATAATAAAATGCTTTACAAAATGCGAAATGTGGTGTATAATACTGTACAAAGAAGTTAAATGGTGAAGTTTTCCATTGTACTCCCTGCAGTTTTCGGCTTGCAGATGCGTATTATGCCAATGAATCCGTGAAGCTTCTTGCTGATGAAAACAAAATAAAATACAAGGTGGTATGAACTATGAAAAAGTTATCAGCAATGTTAGTAGCGTTCATCCTTGTTGCAGCAACTGCTTTCACTGCTTTTGCAGCAGGAATCAATGACAGCGAACAGGCTGTTCTCAACGAACTCAAGACATCTGTTAAGATGAACGGTTCGGAGATGGTTATTCCGAGCGAGTTTGTAAACCAGGCTGAAAACTACTTTAACACAATCGATATGACAGCAGATGAGTCATCTCAGATCGTTGCTGTTCTCAAGAAGGGCGAGAGCTTCCTTGAGAACTCAGGTGCATCTAATATTGCAGATCTCACATTTGCTCAGAAGCAGACACTTCTTTCTTACGGTAAGGAAGTTGTCGGTGTGCTTGATATGACAATGTTCAAAGAAGCTTACAATTTACGGCAAAGACGGCAAGGTTGCATTCTCAGCTGTTCCTACACTTACAAAGGCAGGCAGTGTTCAGGATAACAGTGTGATCAAGACAACAGGTGCAGAGGCTGACTTCAGCGGCATTATCGCTGTTTCTGCTGTTGCATTTGTAATGGTAGCAGGCGGTGCTTTCTATCTTGCAAAATCTAAAAAAGAAAGAGCTTGATTCTAATGTCTGATAAAAAAATCAGACACGGTCATAAATCAAAGAATGGGAAGAGTTTTATAATTCTTCCCATTATCTTTTGTTTGATAACATATCTTGTGCTGTATCTTGCTTTTGTTCCGTCCTTTTCACCTGTGATTTCGGCAGTAGGTATGTTCTTCTCAGATAATGAAAAGGATTATTCAACAGAGTACGATAATATTTTTGTGCCCGTGTCAGAAAACTCAACCGTTCCTACCGTTACAAAAAAGGATTCAAACGGTCAGGAAAAAACTTATGTTAAAAACGACTCCGTTCAGTACCCTAACTACGGAAATCTGTTCGGTGAGCTTATAATCAATGACTGCAATGTTGATGCAAATCTTTTTTTCGGTGACAATGATGTTGCGCTCAGAAACGGTGTTGGCATTTATGCCGGAAGTTTTGTCCCCGGTTACGGTGGAACAATCCTTGTTGCAGGTCATAACAACACTTATTTCAACGGTCTTAAAAACGCAGCAGTCGGTCAGAAGGTTGAAATCAAGACAAGCTACGGTAATTACATCTATGAAATCACCGACACGGCAGTCAAAAAAGCGACTGACAGAACCGCATATGACCTTTCGGCGGATTATGAAAATCTCATAATGTACACCTGCTATCCGTTTGACGCACTCGGTCTTACACCACAGAGATATTTTGTGTATGCAAAGTTAGTGTCGGGTACTCCGATTGATAAGGAGGCGAACTGATGAATTCTAAAGTAAGACATATTATTTACGGAATAATTTCGTTCGTTCTCTCGTTTATACTGTTTTTGCTTTCGTTTGCAATAGTTCTTCAGTCAACAATCCTCAACCCATCGTATATTATGGATAATATGAATACGAGCAACTATTTTGTTGACAAGCGTGACGAAATCAAAGAGAGCCTTGTTGACCTCGGTTATGCGTCGGGACTTGATGAAAAGTTTTTTGAAAATGTTGTTGACGAAGTGACAATTCACGATAATACACAGGCCTATCTCAACAGCTTTTATGCAGGTGAGAAGGCTAAGATTGACACAACAGCGTTTAAGCAGAAATTCAACAGCGAGCTTGACAGCTACATAAGTAAGAATAATCTCAAGGTTGCAAACGATGGGAGCAGAGAATATCTCATCAATCAGGCTGCTAACATTTATGCGGCGGCGCTCAGAATACCGCTTTTTGCCACACTTTCTGTTTATCTCGTTGCATTGAAAAATATGATGCCGTTGATTATCGGCGGTCTTGCAGTCCTTGTCGCAATTTTATGCGTAATCATCATCTTTACAAATCGTTGGAAGCACAGAGCGGTAAGGTATATCTGTTATTCAACATCTGCGGCATTCCTTACAGTTGGCATAATTCCGGCGGTGTTGCTTTCAACAGGCTATATGAGCAAGATTAATATTGATTCAAGGGCGTTCTACAACCTTTTTGTTCAGAGTATGAACAATATTCTTATCGCCATTGCAATCTGTTCTGTAATCTTTTTTATAGTTTCGATCAGACTTTTCTTCCTGCACAAGGAGTATGCGCAGACACGCAAGTGAAGAATGATGAAATTGAAAGTTGAAAATTACGGCAAGTCGCCGTTCCCCGTTCGAGAAGATAGTTAGATAAACGAATTGCATCAGATGCCCGAAAAGGTTCTGATGCAATTTTTGTTTTTATAATCAAATTCAATGTTAAGTTGTAGCGAGAATCAATGTTCTCCTGCAAGTAATCGTTCAAATTTTATGTTAAAATATATTTTGTGAATGTTGCAAATTTGTATGCATTGCGTGCAATCTTATGCGTTGCATATAGTCAAGCGAACACGGTTCGCCACTACTAAAATAATGAAAAAATAACACGGTCGGTTTTCCTACAAGGATTCCGACCGTGTTGTTTTATGAATTAATCATCAATATTGTAAAATCGTTTTGCGTTGTCGCAGGTGATTTGCAAAAGTTCGGAAATGCTCATATTACGCAGAGATGCGATTTTTTCTGCGGCATAGATAATCATAGAGCTGTCGCAACGCTTGCCACGGAACGGCACGGGCGCCATATACGGAGCATCGGTTTCAAGCAGAAGCCTGTCAAGCGGAATTTCCGAGGCGACCTCAAGACTGTGACGGGCATTTTTGAATGTAACAACACCGCCGAGGCTGATGTACATTCCCATACGAACCGCCTCGCGCATAAGCTCAACACTGCCCGAAAAGCAATGAACCAGCGCATTTGGTTTGTATTTTCTCAGAAGATCGTACACATCACCGTGAGCCTCACGATCGTGAACTATAAGCGGCATTTCAAGGTCAAGAGAAAGCCTGATCTGTTCCTCAAAAACACGCTTTTGCAAGTCTTTCGGAATGTCCCAATGATAATCAAGCCCTGTTTCGCCGATTGCGACAACCTTTTTATGTTTTGAAAGCTGTGCAAGCTGTTCAAGATAATTGCCCGGAATATTTTCGAGATTTTCGGGATGAAATCCGACTGCGGCATACATAAAATCATATTTTTCGGCATATTCAATGCAGATTTTTGCCGTTTCAAGGTCAACCGCATTGTTGACAATTCCGCACACACCCTTTGTGTGAATGTTTTCCAAAAGCTCAAAACGGTCATCGTCAAACCATTTGTCGTCATAATGTGCGTGTGCATCGAAAATGTTGTTGTAAAGTGACATCGGTATATCTCCCTAAAAGTATGGGCGGTCATTGACCGCCCACATTGATGAATTTATATGTCCATACACATATGTTTTGATATAACATATGTGTATTCAATTTTGTACGCAATGCGTGCAATCGTGTGCAACGCACACGAAGGGGAGAACACGGTTCTCCCCTACAGTTACGCTCGGGCATAGATAGCTTTTAATTTATCAAACTATCTACACGAACGGGGGACGGCGACTCGCCGTCTGTCTACACGAACATAAATCAACAGATTTTTGAGCCGACAGGCATATTGTCAACAAAAACAACCTTTAAATCATCGCCGTGAACTGCAGAAAGAATCATACCGCAGCTTTCAACACCGCAAAGCTTTGCCGGCTTGAGGTTCTGAACAAGAATAATCTTCTTGCCGATAAGCTCCTCCGGCTTGTAGTAGTTTGCAATACCGCTGACAACGGTCCTGTCCTTTATACCGTCAAAAATTGTGAACTGTAAAAGCTTTTTGCTCTTTTTAACGGGTTCGCAGGTCTTAACCTCGCACACACGGAGGTCAACCTTGGCAAAGTCATCAATGCCAATCTGTGCAACACCCTCAAGCTCTTCACGGAGTGCCTTTGTTTCTTCACTTTCACCCTCGTTGTTCTTGATGATGCTGTTGAGTTCTTCAATTTCCTTTTCAACATCAATTCGTGGGAAGAGTGCATCTCCCTTGTGAACCGTGATATCAGCAGGAAGTACACCGAACTTGTCGCAGTTTTCGTAGCCGGCACACTTTTCACAAGCGCCAATCTGCTCAAGAGCCTTTGGCATTGTTGTTGGCATAAATGCCGAGAGAAGGGTGCAGGCAATACGGATTGCCTCAAGAAGGTTGTAGAGAACCGTTGCGAGTCTTGCTTTCTTTGCTTCGTCCTTGGCAATAACCCACGGAGCGGTTTCATCAATGTATTTATTTGCACGGGAAACAAGCTTGAATATTTCGGCAAGTGCGTTCTGGAGCTGAGTCTTGTCCATGAAATCGTCAACCTTTGCACGGAGCGATGTTGCGGTTTCGATAAGGTCATCGTCAAATTCGCCGCTCTCACGCTCTGTGGGAAGTGAGCCGCCGAAATATTTCTGAACCATTGCAACTGTTCTTGAAACAAGGTTGCCAAGACCGTTTGCAAGGTCGGAATTGATACGGTTAATCATAATTTCGTTTGAGAATGAGCTGTCTGCACCGAGAGCCATTTCACGCATAATGTGGTAACGGATTGCGTCAGCGCCGTAACGCTCGCCGAGTACAAACGGATCAACAACATTGCCGAGTGACTTTGACATCTTCTGTCCGTTGAAAGTAATCCAGCCGTGAACGGCAAGATGCTTTGGAAGCGGAAGGTCAAGAGCCATAAGCATTGCAGGCCAGATGATAGCGTGAAAACGCATGATGTCCTTTGCTACCATATGAACATCGGCAGGCCAGTATTTGTCAAATTCGTCAAATTTTTCATTCTTGTAGCCGAGAGCGGAGATATAGTTTGAAAGTGCGTCAATCCAAACATAAACAATATGCTTTTCGTCAAATGTAACCGGAATGCCCCATTTGAAGGTTGTTCTCGATACGCAAAGGTCTTCAAGTCCCGGCTTGATAAAGTTGTTTACAAGCTCAACCGCTCTTGTCTTTGGCTGTAAATAGTCTGTTTCCGTGAGGAGCTTTTCAATTCTGTCGGCAAAAGATGACATCTTAAAGAAGTATGCCTCCTCCTTTGCCTCTGTAACCTCTCGTCCGCATTCGGGACATTTGCCGTCAATAAGCTGACTTTCTGTCCAGAAGCTTTCACAGGGGGTGCAGTATTTGCCCTTGTATTCGCCCTTGTAGATGTAGCCCTTGTCATACAGCTCCTTGAAAATTTTCTGAACTGTTTCAATGTGGTAATCGTCTGTTGTGCGGATATATCTGTCATAGCTTATGTTCATAAATTTCCATAAGCCTTTAAAGGTTTTTACAATTTCGTCAACATACTCTTTGGGAGTAACACCCTTTTCGGCAGCCTTCTGTTCAATTTTAAGACCGTGTTCATCCGTACCCGTAAGGAACATAACATCGTATCCCTGCATTCGTCTGTAACGGGCGATAGAATCGCACGCAACGGTGGTGTAGCAATGACCGATGTGGGGATTGCCTGACGGATAATAAATAGGCGTTGTAATGTAAAATGGTTTTTTCTGACACATAGTATTTGTCCTCCCTAAAATTCAGCAAATGAGCTGTAACTGTAATTATACCAATTATTGCATATAATTTCAAGAGTTCATGGGATAAACGGATAATAGTTAATTGTTGTATGCTTAATTTAAAGACAATTACTTATGATTCATTCGGTGATATTACTGTTTGAATTCATAATTAATCGTGTTAAAGTGTCGGGTTAAAGTGAAATAATGCCGAACTGCGCAAGTGTGTAGGAAATTAAGATGAACACAAGGCAGATTGGAGCTATATATTTAATCATAACATCAAACAAAGCCCTTCTGCTGAAACGCTCGCCGTTCCTTGTGACTTCGTCTGCAATAGTCTTTGGCTTGATAACCCAGCCGATGAGAATACAAGTGCAAAGTGCGACAATCGGCATAATAATGCTGTTGCTCAAGAAGTCAAAGAATGTAAGGAAGTCCATTCCGAGAATCTTAACATTTGACCATATACCGTTGCCGAGTGACGACGGAATACCCATGATAAGGCAGATGCCGATAACGATAAGACAGGACTTGATTCGTGTAAGCTTGAACTTGTCCATAAGCGAAGAAACAATTGCTTCCATTACGGAGATTGAGCTTGTGATAGCTGCAAAGAATACAAGAATAAAGAACAAAAATCCGATGATTACGCCGGCAGGCATTTCGTTGAATACCTTTGGAAGTGTGATGAACATAAGTCCGGGACCGCTTGCACCAAGACCTTCTTCACCGCTGAATACATAAACCGCAGGAACTACCATAAGACCTGCGAGAAGTGCAACGGCTGTGTCGAAAATCTCAATTTGGTTAACCGACTTTGTGAGGTTTACCTCATCCTTTGTGTATGAACCGTAGGTTACCATAATTCCCATTGCAATGCTCATTGAGAAGAACAGCTGACCGAGTGCCGCCGCAAATGTCCAAATTGACAGTTTGCTGAAATCGGGAATGAGGTAGTACGAAACACCCTCCATTGCGTTTGGGAGCGTGAGTGTGTAGATTGAAATTCCGACTGTCAGAACAAGCAGAACAGGCATCAAAAATTTGCTCAGTCGCTCAATGCCCTTGTTTACTCCGAGCATAATTACCACTGCACTCAACAGCATAAATATTAAGAAAAACACAATGGGTGACAACGGGTCGGAAATAAAGTCCGAGAAAAAGTTGTCCTGTGCCGCAGGGGCAACAAGTCCCTGCGCATAAACGCACATATATTTTGTAACCCAACCGCCGATAACGCAGTAGTACGGAATAATGATTATAGGAACAAGCGTTGCAAGGTAGCCTAAAAACGAAAATTTGCTGCATAGCTTTTTGTAGGCGAGAATCGGACTTAGCTTTGTTTTTCTGCCGATTGCGATTTCGGCAGGCAAAAGTGAAAAGCCGAATGTAAGCGCAAGAATTATGTAGATAAAGATAAATGTTCCGCCGCCGTACTTAGCTGCATAATACGGAAATCTCCAAAGATTTCCTAAGCCTACTGCACTTCCCGCAGCGGCAAATACAAATCCGAGTCCGCCGGAAAAGCTTCCCCTTTTTTTACTCATGATAATTACCTCTCATTTTCTTTAGAATTTTTTAAAATCTGTAAATAAAACAATTAACGCAAGTATAACATAATACAGAGATTAAAACAATATTTTTTGAAATTTTTTGAATATTTTGCAAAAAGAAAATTTTGGTTTTATCTTTGCGAATTTTGTCAAATCTATTGCAAATCAATTTTATTTGTGCTATTGTAAAATATATGTAAAGAATGCGTTACCAAAGGTAAAATTTAGTGCAATTCGCTTGAAATAATTCGTTTTGTATTTTATACTTAATCAGATATATTAAATTGAGTTATATATCAAATTTTATGGTGGTGAATTATATGTCAAATTCAAAAAACAACAATAAAAAAACATCCGAAAGAGCAAAGCTTATGTCAAAATGGCAAAAGATGCCTTATACTAACAGAGAATTAAGCTGGGTTGACTTTAATGCAAGAGTGCTTGAAGAGGCGTTCAAAAAGACCAACCCAATTATGGAAAGATGCAACTTCCTTTCAATTACGGCATCGAACCTTGACGAATTTTTTATGGTTCGTGTTGCAGGTGTGCTTGACCAAATTCATCACGGCAGAACAAGCCGTGACGCATCGGGCATGACTCCTACAGAGGTTATGGACGGACTTGTTGAAAAAATTCACGAGTTTGCCAAAAAGCAGTACAGCGGTTACAACCGTTCAATAATTCCGTCACTTCGTTCGGCAGGCATTGTGTTCAAAGAGGCTGACGAGCTTGACGGCGACCAGAAAGCGTTTGTTGAGGAATACTTTAAAAAAGTAGTTTTCCCCGTATTGACGCCTATGGCTGTTGATACAAGCCGTCCGTTTCCGATGCTTGCAAACAAAAGCCTTAACATTGCGGTTCGCCTTACAAATGCCGAGAATGAAGAATTTTTCGCATTGGTTCAGGTTCCGTCAATTCTTCCGAGATTTCTTGAGCTTCCGACTCACGAGGGCAGATCGTTTATTCTGCTTGAAAAAATAATCGCAATGCACCTCGGCGAGCTTTTTGAGCTTTACAACATTAAGCAGTACGATCCTTTCAGAATCACCCGAGATTCCGACCTTGACATTGACGAGGATACCGAGGATCTTATGGCTGAAATTAAAAAGTCAATCAGAAAGCGTAAGAGAGGAGAACCTGTCCGTCTTGAATTCGGCAAGAAATGCAACCGAGAAATTCGTGAATTTCTTGTTGATGCTCTCGATGTTACGGAGCGTGAAATCTACTTTCAGAGAGGTCCTCTTGACCTTACATTCCTTTCAAAATTTGCCCACATCAAGGGCTGTGAGGATATGTGCTTTGAACCTATCGTTCCCGTAAATCCGCCTGCGGAATTCTGCGGTTATGATGATATTTTTGAGGCTATCCGTGAAAAGGACAGACTTGTGCATCATCCTTATGAAAGCTTTGATGTTGTGGTTGATTTTGTCAAAAAGGCGGCAACCGATCCGAATGTTCTTGCCATCAAGCAAACCTTGTACCGTGTCAGCGGAAATTCACCGATTGTTGCGGCTCTTATCAAGGCGGCTGAAAACGGCAAGCAGGTAACTGTTCTTGTTGAACTCAAGGCGAGATTTGACGAGGAAAACAACATTCAGTGGGCAACAAAGCTTGAAAAGGCGGGCTGTCATGTAATTTACGGTCTTACGGGACTTAAAACCCACTGCAAAATCTGTCTTGTAGTAAGAAAAGACAAGGACGGAATCAGAAGATATTTGCATATGGGTACGGGTAACTATAACGACAGCACGGCGAGATTCTATACCGATATCGGTATGTTTACCTGCCGTGAAGAATACGGTGTTGACGCATCATCACTCTTTAATGTATTGACAGGTTACTCAACTCCGCCTGAATACAACAAATTTATCGTTGCACCTCACGGAATGCGTCCGTTCTTTGAGGCTATGATTATTCAGGAAACCGAGAACGCAAAGCTCGGACTTCCTGCCAAAATTACCGCAAAGGTGAACTCGCTTGTTGATCCTGAAATCATCAGCCTTTTGTACGATGCGTCAAACGCAGGCGTAAAAATTGACCTCATCGTAAGAGGTATCTGCTGTCTTGTTCCGGGGGTTCATGGATTCAGCGAAAACATCAGAGTAATTTCAATTGTCGGTCAGCTTTTGGAGCATAGCCGAATATTCATATTTGAAAACAATTCAAATCCGCTTTATTATATGGGAAGTGCCGATTGGATGCCGAGAAACCTCGACAGACGAGTTGAACTTGTGTTCCCTGTTGAGGACGAGGATATCAAAAAGCGTGTGCAGGAGGTTATCACGGTTTCATTTAAGGATACCGTAAATGCACGCCAACAGCTTTCAACAGGTGTATATAAGTCTGTTGACAAGCGCGGCAAGCATAAGATGAATTGTCAGAAATTCTTTTCAAAGCTTGCGTTAAAGGCTCAAAAGCAGGCAATGAAAAAAACATATGCGAGCACTGTCGGAACTCCGATTGTACCCGTTGAAGTGAAAAAGGAGGACTCCGAACAATGAAAAGAGTAGGCATTTTAACAAGCGGCGGTGATTGTCAGGGACTTAACGCAACAATCCGTGCCGTTGCAAAAACACTTTATAATCAGCTTGGCAATGATGTTGAAATCATCGGCATTATTGACGGCTACAGAGGTCTTATCTACGGCGAAACAAGAAAGATGAAACCCGAGAATTTTTCGGGTATTCTCACAATGGGCGGTACGATTCTCGGCACATCAAGACAGCCGTTCAAGCTTATGCGTGTTGTTGACGAGAACAGCGTTGACAAGGTTGAGGCTATGAAGAAGAATTACAAAAAGCTTGGCCTTGACTGCCTTGTTGTACTCGGCGGCAACGGAACTCAAAAAACCGCAAATCTTCTTCGTGAAGAGGGACTCAATGTGGTTTCGCTTCCTAAGACAATTGACAACGACCTTTGGGGTACAGACAAGACATTCGGTTTTCAGAGTGCCGTTGATATTGCAACAAATGTAATCGACTGTATCCATTCAACCGCAACATCTCACGGCAGAGTTTTCATTATTGAGGTTATGGGACATAAGGTTGGCTGGCTCACACTTTATGCAGGTATTGCAGGTGGTGCGGATATTATCCTTATTCCCGAAATTCCGTACGACATCAACTCGGTTATAAAGACAATCAAGTCAAGAACCGCAGGCGGTAAGAACTTTTCAATTCTTGCAGTTGCCGAGGGTGCAATTTCAAAAGAAATTGCAGCTTTGCCTAAAAAGCAGAGAAAAGCTGCTGTTGCAGAGATGAAATATCCGTCAATTTCCTATCAGATTGCCCATGATATTGAGGAGGCAACAGGTCAGGAAACAAGGGTTACAGTACCGGGTCACTTCCAGAGAGGCGGCAGTCCCGATGCCTATGACCGTGTGATTTCAACTCGTTTCGGTGTTAAAGCCGCAGAGCTTATTATCAATAAAGACTACGGCAAAATGGTTGCCCTTGTAAATAATAAGGTAGTTGCCGTTCCGCTTGAGGACATCGCAGGCAAGCTCAAGAGCGTTCCGAAAGACAGCGAGGTTGTTGAAACAGCAAGAAAAATGGGCATCAGCTTTGGCGAATGATTTTCACCTTTTGGTTGACATATGCCTTTGTTATGATAAAATGATATGAAGTTCAGATTTCACGAAAGGGAGTGTTACTGTGAACGGTAATAAGCCGATTGAACAGATAATAGAAAATGCTGCCGCATCAGTTGAAATGGAAGGCTATACCATTGACAGCAAAAGCAAAGAATGGTGTCAAAAATTACTGCGTAACGAAATCACAATGCAGGAATATATTTCACTCGTTAAGAAAAAAGCAGGAGTTAAGGCTTAATGGCATACAATGATAATTCTATTAACAGAGATGTAATTTTAAACTATGCCTTTAGCACATACGGAACAGAACCCGAATATCCGTGGGAGAGCAGTCCCGATAATGCGGTTCTGCGGAATACGATGTCGGGCAAATGGTACGCAATAATTATGTGTGTCAAAAGGCAGATTTTAGGGCTTGACGGCGATGGCTTTGTCGATGTGATGAATGTCAAGTGCGATCCGATTCTTGTCGGCTCTCTGAGAATGAAAAACGGATTTCTGCCAGCCTATCATATGAACAAGGACAAGTGGATAAGTATTCTGCTTGACGGCTCTGTGAGCAAGGAAGAAATCTTTCCGCTGATTGACGAAAGCTACAATCTTGTTATGCCAAAGGCTAAAAAACGCTCAAAAATCTGACATAATAATCCAGTCGGAAAATCGGTTTTACAATCGGTTTTCCGATTTTTTGTTGTTTGGGCATTAATTGTGTGCAGAAAAGTTGTCTGAAATCTTGCAATGAACGCCTGCTTTTGTTATA
>ENA-OPDT01000589-OPDT01000589.1-human-gut-metagenome-genome-assembly--contig:-NODE-589-length-12755-cov-1.605197_pt1 | contig 12755 bp, 9 predicted proteins | sample MGYA00241627_ERZ501517 | MGnify/ENA primary metagenome ERZ501517 (study PRJEB25962, sample SAMEA2042435) | human gut metagenome | biome: human gut; feature: human-associated habitat; material: faeces... | reverse complement strand
CGCCCACATTGCTATTTATCGTGTCCGGACGCTTCTTCACAAAGTCCCACGCACACGCAATCTCCAATGCTTCTATCATCTCTTCCTCTGTCGCATCTTCCTTTACCATCCGCAGATTCTCTGCGATGGTTCCCGACAGAATCGTATTGCCCTGCGGAACATATGCAAACAGGTGTCTCGTCTCTGCATTTAGTACCACTTCCATGCCGCCTGCCGCAGACATCACTGCCTGCCCGCTCTGCGGATGAATCAGCCCCAGAAACATACGGATTAATGTTGTCTTACCCTCTCCGGAAGGACCCACCAGTGCAACAATCTCACCCGGCTTTGCCTCAAACGAAGAATCTGTGATCACACGCTCTTCCTTCACATAAGAAAAATCCACATCCCGCAAAGAAATGGAAAATCCATCTGCCGCATACGCATCAAGCACCGAACTCTCTGTAATATGTACTTCCTTCGGAAGCTCCACAAGCTCACGAATACGGTGCGCCGATACCGAACTATTTAAAAATGTCGGAACAATCGTCACCAGATTATTAAATGCCGCCGACAGATTGCTTCTCTGCTGCAAAAACAATGTCATCGTACCATATGTAATATCATGCGTCCACAGCCGGAACAGACAATATCCAAATGCAATCAACTGCACGGCCATTCCAATCCCCTGCAGAACTACATTCGTCTTAATCGTAAAATAATTATACTTCAGGCTGTCATCCCGAAACCGCTTCTGCCACCATCTCATCTTCTTACTATAATGCGGCGCAATACCAAAAGATTTGATCGTATCAAAGTTATAAAACGTCTCGACCTCAAATCCCATCAGCTTACTGCTCGTCTCGAGCACCTTCTGGCTAAAGTCCCTCTGCTTCTTCAGCACCGTCCGTGACAGCAGAAGAAGAAACGGCGCACTGCCAAGCGCAATCAGAGCCATCACCCAGTCATAATGCAAAATGACCATAAATGTCGCCACCAGCTTATAAAGTGCAATGATAATCGTCGGAAGCCAGCTGATGGCATTGCTGCTGATCGTACGAATATCGCCATTAAAACGATTCAGAATGTCTCCATTGCTATACTTACTGATCTCCATCCAGTCCGCATCAATAATCTTATCAAAAATATCCGCCTGAATATCATTGTTAATATCAATACTAAGCTTCGTGGAAACCCGGTTGATCAGGCTCTCAAACAACAGGCTGAACACCTGTCCGCCAACCATCACAAGAAACAGCACCGCAAGCTTACTCGTCTGATAACCCGTAATGATATCAATCAGATACTTACCCGCCACACTGCTCGCAAGTCCAAACGACGTACTTAAGATTCCCAGCACAACATAAAACAGAATCGCTCCCTTATACCTTGCGCTATACCCAAGAATCCATCTCCAGTCCTCTAAAATCTCCGAAAATGTACCATCTTTCCATCGTTTCTTTAATATTCTGACCGATTCAAAATGTGTCTTCTTCTCTCTCATGATCTGCCTCCTCTAAAAAGAAGCTTCGTATAAAGAGCCATCACCGGTCTTCGAAGTGGAATCATATGCAGCCACACATGACGAAAGAACTCCCACCAGAAGTCCCCCGGCTGTATCATCTTTCCTTTTCTCATGACTTTCGTCACAATCGCAAAGATCTGTTCCTTAGCAACCGGTCCCTCGATCATACACTGCGCATCTCCCACGATATAATACCCATCCGGCTTCACATGGTGAATCCTGTGCATGATATACTGCCCGTTTCTTCTTTTAAAAAATACCATATCGCCCTTCTTCAGTTTTGCCTCCGGCTTCCGAAAGAAGATCGTATCACGCTCATGAATCAGAAATGGCGCCATACTATTTCCCGCAATCCGCATGCTGACTTCCCGTCCATCATCCGTCAACTGCTTCAGAACCGACACATATTCTCTTGTATCTATCACTTTCATATATCTGTCCCCTAATCTATCACATGATACTTCCGAAGAAGTTCCACACGGTTCTTTCCAATCTCTAAACTACTCTGATCCTCTGTATGCTTCCTGTCTGCCGCATATCCAAACAGCCGCATCACCCATGCCGCCGGAAGCAGCCACGGATACTTACAGAGCCACACATAACGCCCCTTCATATAAGAAACACCCGGAAACAACGATGACCAAACCGACGATGACGTCGCCTTTTTGCCTCTCCTAGCAGCTTCCAGCGTCATATTCGCGCTGTGCCTTCTCGCCATCGTGCTCCCGCCATACACACCGCCTTCCAGTAAATCCACAAGAAGCGGCATACAGTCCACACTCTCCTGCGTATCATCCACATATCCGGTTTTCTCCCAGGAGCATCCCAGATACTCTCTTCCAATCTTTGCCAGAGCACTGAAAAATGTATCCATTCGAAGCTGTGCAAGCTTATCCTGAATCTCTCTCCAGTCAATCCGCGTCGTGTAATGCTTTGCCATCATCACCATGTCGCAGACCTGTCTGATTCCAAATCCACTATGTAAAAAATGCTTAAAACTATGACAGATCAGATAAAACATATGGTCCGTCGGCGAAAGTGTCTTAATATCCACTCCCTCAATCTGCTCACAAATGCATCGGTCAAACACCCCTGCAAACTCCTGATTCAGATGACCATATGCACCCTCGCCTTCTGCAAACAACGAAAAGTGAAGCTCTATATATACCTGATTTCTCGGATTCAGATATGGAATCTCATACGGCAGATCCTTAGGATCCAGCTCCTGCCTCTGATATCCTTCCTCTAACAAAATGCGGTCAAAGGTCTCAAACTCTTCCTTCCTAAGCAGCAGATCTTCATCCGCTGATATCCGAAAGTCCGGCTTTTCATAAAAAGACCGGCAAATCAGCCCCTTCACAACAAGCGGATGTACCCCTTCCTTCTGAAGCTTCTGATACAGCTCCAGAAAACCAGCCGTCCTTTGCACCTGCAGCATCACTTCCGCAATCGCACTCTTCTTCCACTTCGCAGCAAGTGGCGCATTCTCCTCTAAAAGAAGCACCGAATCCCTCCGGATCATCTCATATATAATTGCTAAAATCTTATGCATCGCAGCAAGGTCACACAGCTCCTTTAGCTGTGAAAACCTTTCCGGAAGATGGTATTCCTCATCCCCCTGCATAAAGCATCGAAGTGCCTGTAACAGCTCTTCCTGTGTATTCGTCATCATACCCCTGTTTCCCGTTTCTGGTATTCTTTCTCCATCTCTTCTAGGAACACCTCTGTCTGCCGGCACAAATACTCCGGCTTCTTATAACTGCATCCGCCACCTTCCGCAATCGTAAGCGCCCCGCACATCATACACGCAAAACGCTTCTTGCAGTTCTTGCATTCAGATGGCAGCAAAATCTCATCCGTCGCCCGGCAGATCGACTTCCATGCATCCGAAAAACCAATCTCAAATGGTCTGGCTACCGGCTCATTCATCATGCCGCAAGGCGTCATTCGTCCGTCCCATGTCATCCAGAACGACGACCGTCCCGCCATACATCCCATCTTCTCATCCGGAGTACGCTCACACTCTTCCTCACCGCCCATAAAGTCATCTCTTCCTTCATGGAGTGCCTTTAACCGAATCGCAAACTCCTCCTTAGACAGGCGGTACGTATCCGCCTTCGCCCTCGCCTTTCCAGCCTCTTCTGCTGTAAAACGCACCTCATCATCCGTCACGCCGTTCTTCGCACTACGTACCGGCGGGAACATATAAGTAGCCGCATTCACCTGAATCTCCCTGCTCTTACCAAATGCAAAGATATCCTCCATATCATCCAGATTGTACTTCGTAAAGCTCGCATTGATATTCACAAAAATGCCCGCATCGTGCATCAGATCAATCGCCTTCGTAGCTGCATCATATCCGGTCGGATGTCCACACAGCTTCTGATAAGTCTCATTTCCACCACCATAAAGTGTCACATTCACCTTCATCGGCGGATCCTTCTTTAACCACTCCACGGTCTCCTCATCAATCAATGTCGCATTCGTATTAATCGAGATGAGTAACCCCAGCTTCTTTAACTCTGTATAAATCTGTCTAAAATCTTTTCTAAGAAATGGTTCCCCGCCAGTCAGCAGCAAGAAGAGCATTCCCTCTTTTGCACAGGCTTTTCCCATCTCAATCCATTCTTCTGCTGTATACTCTCTTCCCCTCGCCCGCATCTCTGCTTCACTCATTCGAATGTAACACATCCTGCAATTCATATTGCATCTCGGTGTCAGTTCAAATGTACCGGAAAGCGGCACTTTATTGTGTGCCGCCTTCTGATACAGATATTTTCTAAGCTGCGCCTGCATTGGTGCTTGTTGTTTCTTCATGAACTTATTCCCCAATCTCTTTTAATTCTCAAGTATCTGTACTCCCATAATCTGACTGCTGTCCGGATTAAAATGTGCCGCAACTGCCTCAGCTTCCTTGCCTGCACCCACATTTTCAAATGGTGTACGGTAAGTAATTCCTCCAAGATAAGCACCGCCAATCTGCATATACTTATAATATACATAAACGGTCTTAAGCTCTTTGTCCGTCTTATTCTTCAGCGTAATCTTTCCATTCTCTGTCTTTAACTCTACTTTATCCTCTTCGAGCGTCGGCTGATCCATATATCCCGTAGCCGCATTGCCATATGTATAAGTATCTTTATCTGAAAACTCCCGCTTATTGCTCTCAAGTACCAGCGTAGAAGTTCCTGCCGGAAGATTCGTCACCTTAAAACTCGCCGTCTCATTGCTATTTACCTGAAAATCAATCAGTGCAACCTGAAGCATCTGGTCAGAATTGTTCGTAATCAGCATAGCTGTTACGTTCTTTGTCGCCTCGTCACTTCCATCTTCTATAAATGAACCGGAATAAGCACCGATTGACTCAACCGTGAGGTTCGGATCGGAAAGAACGATTTGCTCTGCTTTTTCAGTTTCCTTAGAATTATCGTTTTTGTCAGAGTCTCCTACTTTAGCTGAATAACCTTGAATCTTACTAACATCCAAAGTATCCTTTCCAGGTTTTACAATTTCATATTCGTTGGTTTCTTTTGTTTCTTTCTGTGAAGAACTCTTATTTGCCTTTAATGCAAAAAGTATTACAACTCCCACCACTATTATAGCTATTGCAACAGCAATTATAATCCCTAATTTCTTTTTCTGTTTCATAGTGCCCTCCATTTTCTCATCTTTTTATCTTTTACTATAAACTATCTTCCAATAAATTACAACCTATCCCTCAAAATCTCCTTAAACCTAGAATAGTGAGAGTGCACTCCACCCTCACTAATCTGCATTCTTTGTTTTATTGTTATCTTATAACTCTTTTAAAATCTCGTTTTTCACCGTATTTACTGCGTCCTGATCCGGGCGACAGGAGAGATGGTAAATGGGAATCTGACACGCTGCATCCATCAAAAGATCTGTTATCTTTTCCATATACTCTTTATTCCATGTATTCATCAATGTTTCACGGAACAACGGAAGAAATGCTTCTCGCCCATGTAATCTGCGAATTACGTTATCCGGACCCTGCTCTATTACAACAATCGCCTTAATTGGTGCCGACTCATTTCGATATATGCCAGATGAACCGGCGTAAGGCGAGCCAAAACCGTAATATTTGCCATCTATTTTCCTTATAATCGTTCGGTCTCCATTATAGATATCTGCATCCTCATATTTCTTCCATAAGTCAGCCTGAGTGGATTTGCCTGTTCCGGATGGTGCTGTGAACAGGATGCCGTTGTTTTGCCAGGATATGAAGGAGGAATGGAGGAGAAACGCCTGATAATATAATAATGGATTTTCAAAAGCCATATAATTCCAAATATTTGAATGTTCAAATAAGAATACGTCTTTCTGCATTGGATATTGTATTATCATTTTATTCTCTTCTTCTGAATATATCAAAATTTTCTTCATGCTGTTTGCTACTTTTGTAGGATAAATACGAACAAATTTATCGTTTATCTTTTTTACAGCAAAATCTTTTTTATTACACTCTGAATCATTCTCATATTCCTCCCATAAATCCACAATCTGATATACAACTTGTATCGGCTCTACTTTTTCTAATTCCATCCGAAAAGGTTCCATGCAAGATTGAAAGTTAATAGGTACAGGTGTATGTATGACTATATTTAATTGTGCAATATTAAAAATGTATTGATACATAAATCTCCTTAATCAAAAAATAGCGAGAGCAAATTATGCTCCCACTATTTTTATTTTTTTATGATGAGAAAATCACACTTCCCTTTGCTGAAGTATGGTAACAAAGCAACTCACTGTCCCATGGAATCGTTTTACCATCTGTAACCACTTGCTCACAATTTTCACCTGGGGTAAAAAGTCCCAAATCTCTCAATGTCTTTTCTGTTATATTCAAATTATTCATCAGCCCCGGAGTACATGATGCAATGTTTTCAGATAAGCTGAATACTTCCACCATAATCATCGGTTTATTATATGGTTTTTTCATTTTATTGCCTCCTTATCTTTTAACTGTCATCGTTGTTGCTATATAATCATCCGATTCTTTTCCGTTAACTACATAGTGTAATTCAACCGCGAAGTTTCCAAGTGCATTCGGTGCTCTGAATCTCAGATCATATTTATTTGGATTATCTTTTGATTTCTTTGCAGTTACTGATATTGGCTGAAATTCACCGTTTATTTTCTTATAATACAGCTTGAATTTCGGTGCTGCATCTCCAAATACGTTTTCATTCAGCGTCACTGAACATTTGTAATTGCTCCATACGTTTTTATGCACGGATGGGAAATCTATGCTTGCAAACTTTGTACGGTCAGCATCAAAGACAGTCATATCGATATATTTTTTTGCTGCATCATTTTCATATGGGCTGCTGAATTCATAGCCTTTATACTTGATATTTGTAAATGAAATACAATGGGTTCCACCTGATTCGTAATCTTCATCTGGTTCGTAATCTGAATTTCCAACAATAACAACCAGGTACTTGTTATCTCCAAGATCAATACACTTTGTTAAATCGATGGAATAATACATTGCTGTAGATGATGTAACATTAGCTACTACATTTTCTTTTTCATCTACCCCAAGTACCCTCAGATTCATTCCTTTACTCTGTACAGATTCTTCTCCATCATGCTGTCCAAGATTTGCCAGTTTTGCTTCAACCTGAATGGTCCTGTTGGTTTCTTTGCTATCTGCTGTCGCAACAAATGCAACAGCTGCTGTTTCATCTAAGTATACCTCATTATTCGGTCCTGCCTGTAAATACTGAAGAATTGAATTACTGCTTGTAGAGCCTGCACTTTCGTTTGTATTATCTTCTACTATCGTGTAACCAAGTGCAGACAAAGCTCCATCCCCATATCCTAAGATTGCAGCCTTTGAACCATCGATAACCTGGTTTGTAATATCTCCTTCAATTCCTGTTTCCGTCACTTTTCCGTTTCCAAGAACAAGATCCGAAACCTTTACAAATGTTGCACCCTCTTCGTTATCTATATATTTTTCATTGCCTTCCGTTTCTAATGGGTTATAAATGCGGATACCATCCAGATATATTACATTTGCTACAGTACTCTCAGTTGCTCTCAATGTAACTTTATAAGTATTTTTTTCTCCCAAATCCTTGTGGATTACAGGAATCTGATAGAGATCTCCATTTGCATAGTAGGTATCAACCGCTCCTACTGAAACAGCTGTCCATGAGTCATCTACCTTCTTTGAAACAATGTATGTAATACCTGCTGTCTTGCTTGTTGTACGTGCAATCACATCAAATCCAGTTCCAGTAAATGTAAATGTTGCTTTTGCACCTTCTGTCATCTCTTTAGATGTTCCATTACTGTCACCCGTTCCTGTCGTATACGCATCGTCATGTCCATACTGTTCTGTCTGTCCATTGCTCTGTGTTAACTTTACATCAGGTGGTGTTCCTACTTCATTGGTGCCTTCAGTGTAAACAATCTTTGTTGTTCCATCAGTAGTTGTTGAATTTGCATTGAAGTTATCTTCATAGTAAACAACATTTGCCGGCATTGTCTTAATTGTACCATTTACTGTTGTGCCAGTTTCTGGGTTAGTACTGTTAAGTGTTTCACCCTTCTTTGTGATATCTGCTGTATAAGTGTAATTCTCAGCCTTATCCATGAATGCAACCGGCTTAAATGTTACTGGGCTATCAGCTTTTTCATTATCCACAATCTTGACATTTGTGCCTGTGATACTTGTCTGTGTATTGTCTAATCCTATAATATTATCTAATTTTGCTTCAGTTGCATTTGCATCTTTGGCATATTCATTATAGAATATACCACCCTGGAATAAGCCATCCCCATTATCATTTGTTTCTGCAATGTTTGACTCTAAACCGTAATCAAATACATAAACCTTATCGGTCGCCTGATATGTATATACAGTAATTGTACCATTTACTATTGCTCCATCGCTGTTAAATCCTGTATAGTTAGCTGTATATGATTTGTTTGGCTCTGCACCATTGAAACCTTTATCTGTATAAGTCAGTCCATTGGACATGTTAGAAACAGTATAGCCTGTTTCAACATTAGCTGGTTTATAAAATGTATCTTTTCCTGCTTCAACATAAATCACTTTATCCGAAGGTATAGTCATGGTGGCATTGGTAATCGTTAAAGTTTCATTAGAACCATCTGTAACTGCAGCACTTTCTTTGAATTCTTGTCCACTTACTACCCATGACTTTCCATCAGTAGTTTTTGTTTCTGTTACTTTAACTTTTGCTCCTGTCGGAATACCTTCAAAAGCAGCTGTCTGACCACTCTTTAATGTAAAGTTACCATTTGCGTCGGTTACATAGTCATTTCCATCTACAGTATATTCCAAAGGATATGCCGAATATCCATATTCATCAGCTTCACCATCCAAGTCAACTTCCACCTTGAATGGGAACTCTGTATTTTTCAGTGTATCCGGAACATCACCATCCCATGCCTTGGTTATATTCACAGTACCTACCTTTGGTGTATTTACAAAGTTAACGTTGTAATTTACTTTTGTCAAACCTGATGAAACATCTCCTAATTTGAAGGTTGAAACCAGTCCATCTCCTCTATTTGTGGTTTTTCCAGTTGAAATATCCGTAACAAACCATCTAGTATCATAATTGGAATTTTCTGTCTCTGTAATTGTAAAGTCTGTACCAATTTTTAAGCCTGTATTACCATCATCATCTGCATCTTTATATGCAAAGTTCTTTGCGTATACATTATCAGCAAGTCCTTCTACAACTCCGTTTGTTGTAGTCTTTTTTTCTGTTCTTGTACCATCATAGTCTTTTTCATAAGTGTATTCTGTTCTTGTATCTGTATCTGTAACTGTAAAATCAAAATTATCTTTTGTCTCTACAACTGACTTTAATCCATCATTTACTGATGCAGTGTTAACGTCTTTACTAAGTGTTAAACCTGATGGAATAGGTGAGAAGTTAAAGCTTACAGACATATTGGAATCGATCATACCACGTTCCATGTAGAACATCTTCAGTGTATGTACTTTTGAATCATCTGCCATGATATCTGCAAAAGTCTTTCCATTGTCTGTTTCAATATCTGCAAATGTCTTTAAACTTTCCGTTGATGTCTGATTTGCACGAGTAGCTCCATCTTTCCAAGCAGCCGTTGTGGACTTATCTGGTGTAAATGCGCGTTCAACTGTTACATTTTTCTTTGCGAAGTCAATTGTTCCGCTTGCCATTCTATGTGCACCACCCATGTCTAAAACAAGGTAGTCATCAATGAATACCCACACATCATCATCACCAGTGAAGTTAAATGTTATGTCCTGACCATTGATTTTTCCATCTTTTGATAATGTAAATGGAATCGTAAATTCAGTACCAAATCCCATATTTACAGCTTCACGAGAATCTCCTGGTTTGTTCAATGGATAGAATCCTTTAGTTGGTGCTGTTGAATCATTTGTTGTTCCATTTTGAATATATTGATTACTTTCATAGAAACTATTATTATCAAAATCATAATATACAGCATAATCACTTCCCGAATCATAAGAGTATGTGATTACGCCATTCTTATCCATTGTCTGCTTGAATGGGAACTGTAAATTATTGTAATATTCAGATAAATTCTTGTTTTTATCAATTTCTCTATCTGTATTATATGGATGAATCTCTTCCCCAGAGAAATAAGGCAGAACAACATTTTCATTGTTCGGATCTACCATTTTCCCATTAACCAGTTTTTTACCTACTAAACCTTGTGCTGCTGCTCCATAAAAGGAACTTCCTGTAGTTGTGCCTGTTTCTTCTAAAGCCACATTGGCACCCACACTAAAGTTATTAAGTCCATACCAACTTCCATTTAACATGCGTCCATATCTATTTTTGGTATCGAACATGTTACCAAAGTACAATGGATATGTATATTGACATTCTTTTGAATCTTGACCAGAACTATTATACCATGGGCTTCCCGATATTGCAGCATCTAAATAACTGTAAACATTTGCTCCTTTTTCTGAGCCATCAACAACTGTTCCTTGATTGTTGTTACTGTATCCTCTCGTTTTATTTCCTGGGTCAAATCTAGCATCATTGATGTAATCAACCAAATTAGTGGAAACATAAAATCTTTCAGTTAAATCTACTTCGCCACTCGCACTGTATGTTGCCCAAGTACCTTTCCAACATTTTTTTGACCCAGATTGGTAAGATGTAACCTTATAGCATGGATATGTTGTTGTTAAATCTGCATTGGCATCTGCAATAGAAACTGTATCTGTTTCTCCATTTTTCCATGTATTATTTGGTGTAAAAATTACTTTTGTAGCATTTGCAGCAATATTTGCCTTATAAATATTGTCACTGCCTGCAACTTTATCCATCGCAAACAAATTATTTACTATCGTATCCTTGGCATCTAACGCGTGAACACCTGGCGTTGTCCATCCTGTTACTCCTCCTGATATTTCAAGATAAATAATTTGCGTATCTGCCGCTTTTACGGGCTGTACTTGCTGCACAGGTATCACGCTAACCACCATCAAGATGGTAAGGATGATTCCGAGCAACCGTTTCTTAAATTTTTTTCTCATACTTTCCTCTCCCTTCCCTTTAAATTGAGTATGATTAATAGGTTATTTCTACTGCTATGCGAAAACATAGTTTTAGCAATAGATTTATTCTAAAATATTCTAAAGTTTTTTTGATGAAAATACAATAGGTAAATCATCCCAAAAATGTTATATTTTGTATAATTTGTAGATTTTTTTATATATAATCTAAAAAATTTGATATGATTTGGTAATTTTCCTACTATACATATGAAGCCATCTTAAAAAATAAACATTGAGACTCGTTTTCTCATACACCTCTATTTCAATATCCCGGCCTCTTTAATGCGGTCCAAAAATTCCTGCACATCCGCCTTCACGGTCTCCTCATCGGCATCGTACTCATCCAAAATGCCCTTCACAATATTTTCAAATGTCGTCTCCTCCTGCAGCATCTTCCAGATAGAAACTCCCACCTCATTGACCGTTATCATTCCGTTAAAATCAAGCACCGTTTTACCGGTTGGGATAATCACATAATCTCCTGCAATTTCTCTTAATACAAATCCATCGTCTACTCTCATTTTTTCTCCTCATTCTTTCTAGGATATTTCGTCTTTCTTCCTATATAATATAGCATGTCTGCTTCGCATCATCAAGTTTGAGTTGATTTCTCAATCTCCACCACAGCCACCTCCGGCAGATTATTCACCCTCGGCAACGGCTCGTTGGCGCTTCCAAGCCCACTCGACACGAACAGATGCAGCCTCTCCTTCTCATACATGCCATGCACATACTTTGGAAAATATCCCTGGTCTCCGCCAAACACTCCCCCCGCAAATGGCACGACTACCTGTCCACCATGGTCATGTCCGCTCACAACCAGATCCACATCCCACACCGACGCCGCATCTCCAAATATAAATGAATCCAGTCTGTGCGCCATCATGATCTTCAAACGGTCCGTATCCTGAAAATCCATCAGAAAATTCTTCACATCCTCCGGTGCCGCAGCCGCCGAATCCTTTCCATCCGCTCCAAATGCATAGGAAAACATCCCCCCAATCCGCAGCTTCGTCCCGCGAATATCCACATCTACATACTCCTTATCCAGAAAATGTGCTCCCGCCTTCTCAATCTCTGCCGGAAAATTCCAGTCCGTCTTCGCCATATAAGACTCCTCATGATTGCCAAGTGAATAGCACACCGGCGCCAGCTTACTAAGCTGCTCCACCAGCTTCACCGCAACCGTCGACTCCGTCGAATCCTGATTCACAAAATCCCCCACCATCAAAATAATATCCGGCTCCTGCTCCCGAATCTTCTCCACCAGCTTCACATTATCCTTTCCAAACTCGTGCTCATGCAGATCCGAAATCACTACCGCCCGCACCGGGTCCACAGCCTTGTCCGTCTCATACGAAAATGTCCTGACCGTCAAAACATTGTATGACAAAAAGATGCTCGCAGCCGTGATAAGTGCAATGAGGAGAATGAGTGAAATTGTTATTTTTAAAAACTTGTGTTGTTTCATGGTGATCACCTTCTTGCGTGAAACTTTATTTCAATATTTTACCACAATCAAGGCAGTTGTGCATCTGTTATAACCAATTTACTTTTACATAATCCCCCTATTTTGTAAGCGCTGAAGCCCTGTCCTACTGCCAACGCCTGCAATTATCTCAACAAAAGAGGAAGCAACCTCCGAGTTCTCGCCCAAAG
>ENA-OPDT01000587-OPDT01000587.1-human-gut-metagenome-genome-assembly--contig:-NODE-587-length-12827-cov-2.340745_pt1 | contig 12827 bp, 8 predicted proteins | sample MGYA00241627_ERZ501517 | MGnify/ENA primary metagenome ERZ501517 (study PRJEB25962, sample SAMEA2042435) | human gut metagenome | biome: human gut; feature: human-associated habitat; material: faeces... | reverse complement strand
CTACAGGTGAAACCGTTATCGGTGCGTCTGTAGTAGTGAAAGGTACGACTAATGGTACGATAACCGGACTTGATGGCGACTTCTCTTTATCCAATGTGAAAAAAGGGGATATCATTCAAATTTCATTTGTAGGTTATCAAACAGTAGAGATTCCTTGGGATGGACAACCCATGAATGTAACTTTACAGGATGACACACAAACATTGGGCGAAGTTGTAGTGACTGCTCTTGGTATCAAACGTGAGAAAAAAGCACTGGGTTATGCCATGCAGGAGGTAAAAGGTGACGCGTTACTTGAAGCTCGTGAAACGAACCTCGCAAATGCTTTGACAGGTAAAGTTTCAGGTGTCCAGATTATCCGTTCAAGTAATGGTCCTGGCGGTTCTTCCAAAATCCAGCTTCGTGGTGCGAATTCTGTAACAGGTTTGAACCAGCCGTTAATTGTTGTCGATGGTGTGCCAATGGATAACTTTACAGGAGCAAGTAATAATGATATTGATAACCCGACATTGGATATGGGTAATGGACTTTCAGATATTAATGCTGAAGATATTGAGTCCATGTCTGTGTTGAAAGGTGCGTCAGCTGCTGCACTTTATGGTTCTCGTGCCGGTAATGGTGTTATTTTGATTACAACTAAAAAAGGAACAAAGCGTGAAGGTTTGGGTATCACCATCTCTGGTTCAGTTTCCGCTGAGACAACATTTATGCTCCCTAAACGCCAAAAGACCTTTGGACAAGGTGAGAATGGTGTGTTCGATTCAACTAACGGCTATAGCTGGGGACCTGAAGTAACAGGGCAAAGCTATACAAAATGGGATGGTACAACTGCAAATATGCAAATCTTTGATAACGTAAAAAATTTCTTTGATACAGGTGTGAACTTATCAGAAAGCATATCATTCCAGCAGCAATATGATAAAACATCCATTTACACCTCATTGAATCGTATGGATGACTCCAGCATGATACCGGGTGCTAACTTAAGCCGTACAAACTTAACTTTGCGTGCATCTTCTACTTTTGGTAAAGATGATCGTTGGAGCATTGATGCAAAAGTACAATACATCAATACCCTCGCAGAAAACCGTCCTATCAGTGGTGCACGTGGGAATAATGCATTTTATACTATTTTCAATATGCCTACGACTATTGACATCCGTGACTTTTCCAGCCCTGTCAAAGACGAATTCGGCGAAATGATCTGGTGGAGTAAAGGGGGTATCAACCCTTATTGGTCTAAAGATTATAATCCCAATAAAGATAGCCGCAATCGTTTCCTGATGAACGGATCATTGAAGTACAAATTTACAGATTGGCTGGATGCTGAAATCAAAGCCGGTAGTGATATGTATTTCACTGAGGGTGAAGAGAAATTGTATGCAGGAAGTCCTACTAATAATAAGAACAGCCGTTACAGCACTAGTGAGAAAAAGTTCTTCGAAAATAATTTCAGCTTTTTGATCAGTGGCCATAAGGATGAATTGTTTGGAAAATTTGGTGGTAATTTCTCTTTTGGTGGTAACTTAATGGAAAGAAAATCTACAGGTTTGGATAATTCTATGGGAAAATTGACTGCGCCCGATTTATTCTCTTTAGCCAATGGTGACAAAAAAGATTTGTCAATAACCGAAACCTATATTCATAAAAAAATCAATTCTTTGTATGGAACTCTTGGGATCAACTATAATGGTTGGGCATTCTTGGATGCAACTTTCCGTAATGACTGGTCATCAGCTTTGAATAAAGAAAACCGTTCATTCTTCTATCCGTCTGTTTCATTGTCATGGGTGATCAGTGATATGGTGGGTAAAGTAGGCAAAGGCATGCCCGAATGGTTTACTTATGCTAAAGCACGTGCATCTTTTGCACAAGTAGGTAACGATATGGATGCATATCAGTTATATAATACATATAGTATTGGTTCAGACCCTAATGGCAATACAACTGCCGGACAAGGAAAAACCAAATACGATGCAGATGTACGCAGCGAGTTGATTACTTCTTGGGAAGCCGGTGCTGAATTGAAATTCTTCAATAACCGTTTAGGAGTTGATTTTGCATGGTACAAGACAAACGCAAAACGCCAGTTAATGAATATTCCTTTAAATAACCTTTCCGGTTATGATAACATGAAAGTAAATGCAGGTAACATTCAAAATACCGGTATTGAAATCATGTTGAATGCACGCCCTATCGAAACAGCTCAATTTAGTTGGGATACTCAGTTGAACTTCTCTCAGAACAAGAGTAAGATTATTGAATTATTACCGGGAAAACCAGGTATGCAGTATGCTTTAGGAGGTTCTGACGCATTGCAGGTCTATGCAGTTGCGGGAGGTGCTTATGGTGAAATCTGGGGTACCAAATATCAACGAGTAGAAGAAGGAGAATTTAAAGGACAATTATTACTCAATGAATCAGGACTGCCACAGGCCACTAGTGACAAGCATAAGATTGGTGAACAACAGCCTGACTTCTTATTAGGATGGACAAATACATTTAATTATAAAAACTTCACACTTAGTTTCCTGATTGACGGACGTTTTGGTGGCGATATTTTCTCATTCACCAATATGAACTTGCAACGTAGTGGTATTGCCGAATGTACTGCTCCAGGCGGTAAACGTGAGGATATCGTTGTAGCGGGAGTTATCAAAGATGGTAACGGTTATAAGGTAAATGATCAAAGTGTTTCTTTAGAACGTTATTACAAAGCTTTGGCTACAGGTCGCGCCGGCATTTCGGAAGCTTATATTTATGATGCAACCAACATCCGTTTGCGTAACATCGCCTTGAGTTATCGTTTCCCGTCATCTATGTTGAAAAAGACTCCGTTCCAACAGGTTAAGCTTGGTTTCACTGTGAATAATGTATGGATGATTTCAAGCCATTTGGACGGTATTGATCCGGAATCAGTATATGCTACAAGCACTAATGCAACAGGTTTGGAGAACTCGTCAGCTCCGACATCACGTTCTTACCTGTTTAATGTAACTCTTGGTTTCTAATCATAAAAAAGAAAAAGAACAATGAAAACAATGAATAAATTATTTTTGGGGCTTGGCTTTTGCGCCGGATTAGTTTCCTGCTCTGACTTTGATGAAGTCAATACCAATCCCACAGCTGCCGGTGAGGAATATGTAAAACCTCAATATGCATTGAATAATTCTATAGGACAGGCACAGATGAATCCCGGTACCGCAGAACGTGTAGTAGTCTATAATTGGGCTAGTGCTGCCAGAATTTGTGGAGAAATGAGTTTTCTGAACGTAGGCCGCTATAGTGATGACTACACATCTGCTTATTATTATCCTGATCTCAGTTCCAGTATTAAAAATGCTACGTTGGCTATTACAGCAGTAGAGAACCAGCTCGAAGCGGCCACTACCACTGCACATGAAAAAGAATTTTTCCCGAACGTAAAGCAGTTTGCCCGTATCTGGCGTGCCTATCTTATCAGTGAGTTTGTCGATAATTTCGGACCTTATCCTATTGAAAGTTTCCTAGGGGAAAATCCTGTTTTCAACTCAGAGAAAGATGATTATGAATTCATTTTAAAGGAGTTGAAAGAAGCCGCAGCAGCTATCAACACCTCTGTCCTACCTGTTGAGGCAGAAGGTAAATGCGACCCGTTTGACAATGTAAAATATGATCCTGTGAAGTGGCAGAAATATGCAAATTCACTCCGTATGCGTCTGGCCATGCGTTTATCAAACATCGACAAGGCAACTGCACAGGCCGAATTTGAGGATGCAGCCAAAGGTAACAAGATTTTAACGGCTGATGATATGTTTGCAGTAAAAGAAAATGATGGATGGGATGTCTTTTCCGGAGTATATACCCGTTCATTTGACGATCAGGTTCTTTCTTCAACAGTTGCCAATCTTCTGACTAATTTAGGTGGTATTAAAGTAACAGAACAACGTTCCGATTTGGCTAGTTATGTTAAACCAGCTAATTATTTAGGTATTAAATATGACAGACATTATGTTGCTAATACAGATAATCCTACTAAACAATATTGGTTGGATGGTATGCCGGAAAATCTTGACCCTCGTGCATTAAAGATATTCTGTCTGCCTGATGATGAAAATGCTGAGAACTACATAGATAAATATAATGACAGGACAGCTAAAGATTTCGTTCTTTACACAGTAGACGAAAACGGAAATCCGATTCCTAACAAGGATAATCCCGGAGAAATAAAGATTGATGCAACTCGTTGTTGGAATGGTTATCCCGCTGGTTCGCGTGGTGGATGGTCGCCAACCTTGGCTTATAACCAACTGGTGACAAATGGATATGGCCCCGGCTGTACTCTTCCAATGTTGGGTAAAGACTATTGTAAGGGAAAATCTCGCATATTCTTTGCAGCATGGGAAACGTATTTCTTGCTAGCAGAAGCTTCATTGTATGGTTGGAACACTGGAACAACAGCGAAAGAAGCCTATGAAAACGGTATTAAAGCTAGTTTTGAATACTTTGGTGTTAGCGAATATGTGAATGATTATCTGAATTCCACCAACTACAATCGTGTAGGTACTTCAGTCAAATTTGATCATACCACTGAACCTACTGCTGAACAAATGACTTATGTGGATGGATACAGCAAGGAACAGAAGACTGTTACTTATGAATATCCTACAGCTTCTAAAACGTTATATGGAAAAGCATTGAATGACCACCTGACTAAAATTATCACTCAAAAATTCATTGCACAAACTCCGTATTTGGTATTGGAAATGTGGTCGGATTTCCGCCGTTTGGGATTACCATTCTTTGAGATTCCTGCAAACGAAAGTTCAATGACCGGTTCAGACATGGTTAATGTCTGGAATCCTAATTCTTGGAAAGACGGACAGAAATGGGAATTTTATCCACAGCGTATGCGATATCCTTCCAGTCTGGAGAATGCAGACCCCGAAGGCTATAAACAAGCTGTAGAGTTATTAGGAGGCTCAGATAATATCATCACCCCCTTATGGTGGACCGGACGTTAATGCCTTAACCTGAAACATTCATAGAATAATAAGTTAGCCAGCTAATGCATACTTAAAGTATTACGAATTAGTTGGCTAACTTATATTATTTTCTGAATGTCCCTTATTATGGCCCAAAATCATTTGATATTCTGATGTCGGCAAAGCATATTACACATGAATCATAGATTCCCTAAACATTCATAACTACACAAAAAAGAAGGACTACCTTCTCACGAAGCCAGTCCTTTCATTTGCTATTAATAATCTAGTAATTTTCTGGTAAATTTTGAACGCTTTCTTATCTAAGAAACAAGCATTAACGCTCTTTTGTTTATTCCTCCATTGTAAAACTTTTCAGTATTTTTTCGGCAATATTTTCATTTTCCTTGCTATAGATAATAGATATATAAAATCCACTACCTGCCGCCTTAGTCATCAGACAAGCATAAAGACAATGATCTGTTTCGCAGCTTCCTTTTAAATAAGTACCGAAAAACTGTGGTAACTCAAACTCCTGCACTGCCGACTGGTCTTTCACCCCGTCATCATTGGCATAGTCTTTTAATACACTCTTCAAGTCACTTTTTGTCATACCATCCGAATCCAAAGACTGAATGGTGATATAAAACTTGGAATTGTTCAGAAGAAAAGTCTCCTCTGTATCCTCCTCCACCAAAATCCCTTTTGGAGCCTCAAAAGTCAGACCATAGGCTGTCCATGTAATAGGAACCAAGGCTTGCGCACTTGCTGACAACCAGGTCAGACTTAAAAACACAAGAAGTAAAACCTTTTTCATTTTTAATTATTTTACCAATAAAACTCCGATCAGTCCACAACTGATTATTTATCCTTTTCACGGATTTCCACACGACGAATCTTTCCACTGATGGTCTTTGGAAGTTCTTCTACAAACTCTATGACACGCGGGTACTTGTACGGAGCAGTCACACGCTTCACATGATCTTGCAACTCCTTTACCAACTCAGGTCCTTCCTTACCCTTAAAAGTTTTAGAAAGGACAATCGTCGCCTTTACTACCTGACCACGGATTTCATCAGGCACACCGGTAATGGCACATTCCACAACAGCCGGATGGGTCATCAAAGCACTTTCCACCTCGAACGGGCCTATACGATAACCCGAACTCTTGATCACATCGTCAGCACGGCCTACAAACCAAAAATAACCATCCTCGTCACGCCAAGCCACATCACCTGTATAATAAATACCATCATGCCAAGCATCTTCCGTTAATTCCGAAGCACGATAATATTCTTTGAACAATCCCAATGGTTTGCCCCTATCTGTACGAATAACAATCTGACCTTGTTCTCCATCCTCAGCAGAACGCCCGTCGTGTGTCAACAAATCTATATCATATTGAGGATTAGGTACCCCCATACTTCCGGGTTTAGGCTCCATCCAGGGAAAAGTACCTAAAGTCAATGTAGTTTCCGTTTGTCCAAAACCTTCCATCAGACGGATACCTGTGATTTTCTTGAACGTTTCATATACAGAATAGTTCAAAGCCTCTCCCGCCGTAGTACAGTATTCCAAAGAAGAAAGATCATATTTACTAATATCCTCCTTAATTAAAAAACGATAAATAGTAGGAGGAGCACATAAAGAAGTGATATGATAATCCTGAATCTTTCCAAGAATATCTGCCGGTGTAAATTTTTCATGATCATACACAAAAATATTGGCTCCTGCTATCATCTGTCCATAAAGTTTTCCCCAGACAGCTTTCCCCCAACCTGTATCGGCAATGGTAAGATGAAGACTGTCACGATGCAAATTATGCCAGAAACTGGCAGTTACAATATGTCCCAAAGGATATGTAAAATCATGTGCCACCATCTTAGGTTCGCCTGTAGTGCCCGAAGTGAAATACATTAATGAAGTATCTTCATTCGTATTGGGATGTTCCGGTTTGACAAAAGGAGCAGCTTTTTCAATACCTTTATGAAAATCTTCAAAACCCTCCGGAATATCCGGTCCTACACTGACCAGTTTTCTTACTGAAGGACAATCGGGCATGGCATCTATAATATGCTTTGTTATCACATCTTCTCCTGCAGCTACAATCATCTTGATATCAGCAGCATTACAACGATACACGATATCCTTTTTTGTCAACAGATGAGTTGCAGGAATAACCACAGCTCCTAACTTATGCAAGGCAATAATAGAGTACCAGAACTCATAACGACGCTTTAAAATAAGCATCACCATATCACCATGACCAATACCAAGGCTCTGAAAATAAGAAGCAGTCATATCCGTATACTTTTTCAAGTCTGCATAAGTATATTGTATATGCTCCCCTTTATCATTAGTCCATAACAATGCTTTCTTATCGGGTTCTTCGGCAGCCCAGGCATCTACTATATCATAACCAAAATTAAAATTTTCAGGGATTTTAATCTTTAAATTCTTTATAAAGTCCTCTTGTGAGGTAAATGTGGTCTGTTCTAAGAATTTTTCTACCATAATCTTATTCAATTAAAAATTGAGAACCAAAAATTAGAAATAGTTGCGGTCAATGACAACGCTGTCTTTTTAATCTCAATTTATTATAATATTACTGCCAAGAATTTCACAGTCTTATCATCCAATGCCATCATACCATGTGGAATAGAAGAATCAAAATAAAGACTGTCACCTGGATTCAAGATCAATTCTTTTCCATTTATATTAAGTAACATTCTTCCTTCAATAACCAAATTGAATTCTTGTCCCTCATGTGAGTTAAAATGAATCGGAGTATTTTCCGGTTTCGGTTCTACAGTCACAATAAAAGGATCAGCCTTACGCCCGCGAAAACCGGAAGCCAATGACTGATATTTATACGCCTTGGTCCGTTCTACCGACACTCCTGAACCACAACGGGTCAGAAAATAAGAACTCATCTTAGGTTCTTCACCAAACATTAATACATCCAATGCGATACCGTATTTACGGGCTATTTTCTGTAAAGCACTGACAGAAATATCTTTCTCCCCGCTTTCCATACCCAAATACTCTTCCACTGAAAGCTGGCAACTTTTAGCCACTTCATCAGGAGTCAGTTCCAGAACGTCCCTTAATCCCTGGAGACGCTCAGCTATTTGTTTTATCTGGTCACTCATAATCTTATTGTTTTATGCTTCAAAGATAATGAAGATTTAAGAATTCCTAGCAAAATTTCATTAAGTTTCGAAGAAAACCATCTGACAGACAACATTAGTTAAGATTATATGCAAAACGTTTACTCTCCGAACGTACAGCATCATCAGCACATTTGAAACAAGACAAGAACCACGAAGTTAGCTTCCGAAGCTCCTCATCCTTTCCACAAAATTCTGAATCACCGGATACATAGCCTCAGGCGATTCCAACTCATAGCAAAGAGTTTCCAAAGGACACCAACCTGTCCGGTTTCTGTTCCAAATACGAGAAACTATTTGAACACACTCCACCCTAATATTCGCCTTGTGCAATACAGCCAATGCAGGCTCACTGATGATATCCGTATAAACCTCCCGGACACCCCCCAGCACCATCAATGCGGCAGCTGCTTTTCCTACCACCTTGTCAGCAACCTGCGCTCCATGCAAAAAGGCCGGATGCTGATTCAGCAAATCATATAAATCGGCTACCCCGCGTTGGGTAAAAGTACGGATCTCTTCCTTTCTGATAACACAGGAATAGCCGCCTTCATGCAACAATCTGATTAATTCATCCATCTTCCTTTCTATTTCATTCAGATAATACGATGCATCTCATGACCTTCTACATAAATAGCACTAAACGGGCGGCTCGGACAAAGATTTTCACAAGCGCCACAACCGATGCAACGTTCTGTATTCACAACCGGTATCTTAAGTGATTTTCCATCATCGGCATCTTTAGGAACCATCAAGATAGCCCCCGTAGGACAATGACGGGCACAATTTCCACAACTTACCCCATCTGTGTTCACTATACAATTCTGAGCAACCCACACAGCATGACCAATCTGTACAGATGACTTCTCTGTCAAATCAGCCAAGTGAATAGCATCAGTAGGACATACTTCTGCACATTTCGCACACTCAGGACGACAATATCCACGTTCGTAAGACATCTCGGGCTGCATCAGATGTTTCAAATCACCGGACGGACGCAATACCTGATTAGGGCACACCGACACACAAAGCTGACAAGCCGTACAATGCTGTGCAAAATGACGAAGACCTCTCGCTCCTGCAGGAACAATAGAAGTGGCACGTTTAGGATTCTTTTTATCAATAAGAGGCGCCAATCCTCCATCCACTTTCTTTTCCTGAGCTTTTACGGCAACACTTGCAGCAATCAAAGCCGAAACCGTAAAGAACCCACGCCGTGCAGTATCTACCTTTTCTTTGTTTAAAGACGCCTGAGAAACCTGTTTGCCAATTCCTCCACTTGCCGGAGCCTGTTTCTTCAGAAGCATCTGCCCCGATACATATTTTATTGCCCCTTGGCGGCACTTGCCTAGACAATCCATACAAGCAACACAACGGGAATAATCAATCTCATGTGCTTTGGGATTAATGCAGGAAGACTTGCAATTACGAGCACAAAGTCCGCAACCATTACATTTAGACGTATCAATAACCGGTTTAAAATAAGAATATCTAGATAAGAGTCCCAATACTGTACCCACCGGACAAATGGTATTGCAATAAGTTCTTCCTCCACGCCATGCCAAAATAAAAAGCACTATCACAGTACCCACTGCAACTACAAAAGTAGAAAGACCTTTCATCCAAACATCTACCGAATAAAAAGCATAACTGTCCACACGCTCCGCCCATAGGGCAAGTACATTGTTCCCCCACTGATACAAAGGTGTCAGCAGGTTAGAAATGATACGGCCGTATGCACTGTAAGGAGCAATCAACGCCGCCAATGAAACCACCCCTGCTACCAAAGCGACGACAAACACTGCCAATACCCCATAGCGTAACCACGACAAAGCAGGCGAGTAGCGGAAACGATTCTTCTTTACCTTTCCCGAAACCCAGGAAATAATATCTTGAAACACCCCTAACGGACAGATAACCGAACAATAGACACGCCCCAAAAGCAGAGTCAACAAAACAAGGGCTATCACCACCCCCACATTCAATGCCAGCACGGCAGGAAGGAACTGTATTTTCGCCATCCAGCCAAACCAACCATGCACAGTTCCAGTAAAATCCAAAAACAGCAACGTGATCATTGTAAAGAACAAAAGGGCGGCGGCAAGTCTTATTTTACGTAACATAAGCATTCGTTATTTTATCATGTTTATCCATTCCATTATAAAGTCTCTTGTTTCAACTGTTCCACATATGCGTCTATGCGATGCAGTTCTTTGGGAATATCAATGCTTTGAGGGCAATGCGGATTACACTGGTTACATCCGGTACAATGGCTTGCCTGCCGCAGTTTGGGCACACTACGGTCATAACCTATCAGGAAAGCACGCCGTGCACAGCGGTAATTCTCATCCTGACTGCTTTTAGGCACATTTCCTTCGTTGACACATTTATTATAATGCACCAGAATTGCCGGAATATCCAACCCGTAAGGACAGGGCATACAATATTTGCAGTCATTGCAAGGAATCGTAGGGAACTTCAGCATCAATTGGGCTGTTTCTTCCAAGAACTCTTTTTCTTCCTCATTCAAAGGTTCCAAGGGCGAATAAGTCCGAAGGTTATCCTGCAAATGTTCCATATAAGTCATTCCACTCAGCACACACAACACGTTGGGATACGTACCGGCAAAACGGAACGCCCACGATGCCACACTGTTCTCCGGGCGACGCTGCTTCAAGCGCGCCACCAGATGGTCGTTCAGTTTAGACAAACGTCCTCCTAACAGAGGCTCCATAATCACAGCCGGAATTCCACGCTTGGCCAACTCTCCATACAAATATTCCGCGTTAACATTTCTACCCGAAGCATGGCGCCAATCTACATAGTTCATCTGAATTTGCACAAAATCCCATTTCACATCCAGCGACAGCAAATAATCAAACACTTCCACCGATCCGTGAAATGACCATCCCAAATTACGAATACGGCCTTCTTCACGCTCTTTTAGTAAAAAGTCAAGAACTCCATTGTCAATATAACGGTCATGGAAAGTCTTTATCCCTTCCCCTCCACCTACGGAATGAAGCAAATAATAATCCAAATAATCCGTCTGCAATTCTTTCATCGACTGATGATACATCTTGATGGAATTCTCACGAGTATAGTTTTGGAAATTGGACATCTTTGTCGCAATCAAGAGCTTTTCGCGGGGATAACGTTTCAAGGCCGCACCGGTGGCTCTTTCAGAAAACCCTTGGCAATAAACAGGAGATGTATCGAAATAATTCACTCCGTGAGCGATAGCATAATCCACCAGTTCATTCACCGCATCCTGATCTATCACATTTCCATCGCTGTCCGGTGCAGGTTTCAACGGCCAGCGCATACATCCATATCCTAAAAGTGAGACACGCTCCCCTTTGGGAGAAACGCGATACGTCATTTTATCCACAGGCACTTCGCCCAACACAGAAGCCTCGGATGAAGCCGGTTTCCCTTCGGATGCACAACCATACAGGGCTGCCGCCGATGCAGCCGCACTGACGCCTACTATCTTCAGAAACTTCCTGCGGCTCATTTCCTCTTTATCTCTCTTTTCCATAACCTTTTTTTATACTTAAGCACTGATTACCAATATTCGCAAAGATAAAAAGATTCCTTGATATTTATTGCGGAAAAGCACCTCATAATTACATAAAATGCGCACATAGTGCCACATGAATAATATTCTATCATAAAATGCCAAAAACTTCTTTCATTTTTGCATAACTCCAAACATACAGATCATTATTCTTCAAAAAAATACCATCCCATGAAAAAACTACTTCCGGCAAACTTATGCCTCTTCTCTTCCTTTCCGCTCCGGGTATAGGAACAAGATATTCTGATAGCTACTCCGAACACCTCCCTGCCGTTGTCCGTTCCCGAAAACGTGAAGCCATTATTACCTACAAGAAAATCCGTCCGATGATACAGCTGGACAATTTATCATACCGTCTCATCTCGCCTTACAATGATAAAGGTGTTTTCTCACTGATGCTCTACACCCCACAGAAAAAACATGCCGTGTTCTTGCCTACAAGATTCAGCATTATTGCAATCAGATTATTCCCCGTTTCCGCATGGACAGGCTGAAAGCCGACAAGCAATACCGCATCACGGAACTAAACCGGAAAAGATGCCCGTCCGCTGCCACTGGACAACAAAATGTTCTCCGGAAGAATATTGATGAAACAAGGTGTCGAGCTACCGCTACAACATGAGTACGCCAGCCGCATACTGGAGCCGCCCGAAGTGAGCTAAACCTTCCGGTTGATATTGACAGACAAAAAGAGGATGTCAAAACTCTGTTTTTGAAAATATGAACTTATAATCTGGCATTTGAACATCCTAAAAGGCTAAAGAAAGGGCCGTATCATTACTCAATACAGAGCTTGATACGACCCTTTTTTAAGTGTTATAAATACGATCTGTAACTTTGCGGGGTAGCCATTTTAGTTTTGACACATTTACCCTTTTTTGTCTATCAGTCCATTCCGATACGTTTCATCAACTCATCATATTCCTTCTCTTCCCTGCACAACGGCCTATACCAGGTATATTTCAACACCACGGTGGTCACCACCAGCAGCAACACCGACGCAATGAGTCCCCCCGTACCGCGCACCACCAGATACATGGGCACAATAGTGAGACAGCACTGCCACACGATACCAATCGCCACATTGAACATATCCCGCTTGAAATGGCGGTT
>ENA-OPDT01000585-OPDT01000585.1-human-gut-metagenome-genome-assembly--contig:-NODE-585-length-12850-cov-1.530051_pt1 | contig 12850 bp, 9 predicted proteins | sample MGYA00241627_ERZ501517 | MGnify/ENA primary metagenome ERZ501517 (study PRJEB25962, sample SAMEA2042435) | human gut metagenome | biome: human gut; feature: human-associated habitat; material: faeces... | reverse complement strand
TCCGCTACCGCTATCTATGGTGCTCGTGGTGCCAATGGTGTTATCATGGTTACAACAAAGCGTGGTAAGAAAGATGGCGAGGGTACAACAGTAAGCTATCAGGGGTCTGTCAGCGTAAGTTCGATTGCTCGTAAGATGGATTTGTTGAACGCACAAGAATGGACTGATGCTTGGATGCAAGGTTTGGCAAATGAGAACAAGTGGCTAGGTACAAATTGGTCTTTGGATAGAACGGCCTGGTTTAATGATTCTCGTTTCTTTGACTCCAATGGTAATCCATTGTATGATACAGATTGGCAGGATGAGGCAACACGTACCGCGATCTCTCACAATCATCAGTTAAATATCCAACAAGCAGGAAAGAGCTCTTCAATGGGTGCTTTCTTAAACTTTACAGATCAACAGGGAATCGTTAATAATACCTACAACAAACGTTTGAACGCTAAGGTCGCATATGATGCGAACCCATTAAAGTGGCTTTCTACTTCCGTAAACTTGTTGGTAAACCATACGTGGGGTCGTTACACACCTGAAGATGGTGGTGGACAAGAGGCTCGCCGCACTATGATTGAGATGATTCCTTGGTTGCCGGTTTCTTATGATGGTGAGTATACAACTTCATCTTCTACTTCATTCGCCGGTCTTGAGGGTATGGCTAACCCAGTCTTCATTCTTGAAGATCAAAAGCGTATGCGTTATAATACGCAAATCTTCGGAAATGCTGCTTTAACTTTCCATTTGGCAGAGGGTCTGGATCTGAAGACTCAGTTTGGTGTCGATGCGCACTTGAAGAATTACCGTGGTTATTCATCCATTGGTTTGACAAATATCTCTATGCCTAATGGCTGGGCCGAGTATGAGGCTTGGAATACTTTATACTGGCAGGGGGAAACTTACTTGACTTATAATAAGACAATCAATGACCATCGAATTAATGCGATGGCAGGTCTTTCTTGGCAGGAGCGTACTTATCGAAGGAATAAAGCTAGAACAGAAGGCTTTACTGATGACTTCTATGAGGATAATAACATGGCCGTTGGTACTATTCCTTCAACTCCTGAGTCTGAATGGCAGCGTTGGGCAATGAATTCATATTTCTTACGTTTCGCTTATACTTATAAGGATCGTTACTCTGCAACGGTAACGGGCCGTGTCGATGGTTCTTCTAAGTTTGGAGATAATAATAAATATGCGTTCTTCCCCTCTGCTGGTTTGGCTTGGAATATCTCACGTGAGGACTTTATGATTGAGAATCCTGTTATCAGTAATTTGAAATTACATACTTCTTATGGTATGACTGGTAACTCTGAGATTGATACATATAGATCTTTGGCTCGTGTTAGTTCTGGTACATCCTTGATCAATGGTATTCGTGCTCCTCATTCCTATGTGAGCTCAATTGCTAACCCGGATTTGAAATGGGAAAAAACTGGACAGTTTGACGTAGGTATTGATTTAGGTTTGTTCAATAACAGCGTTAATTTAGAGATTGCATATTATAATAAGAAGACAACTGATTTGTTGTTGGATGCACCTGTTCCTTATTCTACTGGTTTTACTTCCATTTATCGTAATATTGGTTCTGTTCGTAACCAAGGTATGGATTTCATGTTGAATGTTACTCCTATTCGTAACGACGAATTTACATGGAGCTCGACTGTAAACTTGAACTTCAACAAGAACAAGATCCTTCAGTTAGGAGTAAACAATGCTGATATTTATATGTCAGATTGGGTAAGTGGAGGTACGATCTTGCGCGTTGGTGAAAGCATGGGTAGTTTCTATGGTTATGTACGTGAGGGAATCTATACAGTAGAAGATTTTGAGGCTGGTAAGTGTGAGAAGAAGCAGGTAGGTCGTCCAAAACGTTCAGCCGAGAAGCAAATTATTGGTAAAGGTTTGCCTGATTGGACTGGAAGCTTTATTAATACATTTAATTATAAGGGATTTGATTTAACTGTTGATTTCCAATTTGTATGGGGTGTTGATACATGGCAACGTTTCTGTCACTCTACTTACGACCGTTTTGGTTATGCGAATGGTTTGAGCAATATTTTGTATGACGCTTATAATGGAACAAATCCGAATACTATGGAGCAGATGATCTTTATTGCTCCGGGTACTGGCCATGGAGGACAAGACTCAATGTCCGATTCCTCTTGGCTTGCTAATGGTTCTTATTTACGTTTGAATATGCTTCAGTTGGGATATACGTTCAATAGCAAAGTTGCTAATAAGTTAGGTTTGTCAGGTTTGCGTTTGTATGCTAGTGGTAACAATCTCTTCCAGATTGTATCAAAAGATTTCTATGGATATGATCCTGAGTCTACATCTGAATCGGGTAATAATGCTAAGTTCGGACAGAACATGACGTTCTTCTCATATCCAAGAGCTCGTACATTTACTTTTGGCGTGAATGTAACCTTTTAATAAATAATTTAATTCGATATTCTAAAAATGAAAAAGATATTAACAATTGCGATTGCCTGTGCTGGATTGATGGCTTTTCCATCTTGTAGCGATTTTTTGGATGAGAATCCTAAGTCATCGCTGACTTATCAGGATTATTACAAGACACAGGAACATATTGAAACGAATGTCAATTACATGTACAGAAATGGAGCGGGTATATCTATCGCTAGTTTTGGTAGTGCCTATATGGGATCCTTTGCCATGGTACAAGGATATTTGACTGGATATTTCTCTAATCCTTACGAGGGACAGGAGCCTACTTGTAGATATGCTCGTGAATTGACTCGTCAAAAGAATACTGTTACAGTTTCTAGTGTAACAGAGAATGTTTGGAAGGATTGCTATAAAATTATCAATGTAGCGAACGGTTGTATAGAGAACATTCCGAATATTAAAATGGAGGAATCAGTCTCTAAGAGATTGATGGCAGAGGCTAAATTTTTCCGTGCCTTTAACTACTTCATGTTAGTGAAGACATTTGGAGATGTTCCTTACTACACTACATTCTATTCTTCTGCTGATGCGGATATGATGTTACCTCGTACAGAGAAAGCAACTGTTTATAAGTTGATTGAATCTGACCTACAAGAAGCTGTTAAAGAGTTGCCTGCTGTTAAGACGGCGGATAATGGTCATCGTGTTACAAAGTATGCTGCTGCTATGTTGCTGACAGATGTCTATATGTATCAAAACAACTACGCAGAAGCAGCTAAAACCGCTAAAATTGTAATTGATTCTCCTCACAAGTTGGTGGACAATGATGATTTGGCAATGGGTAGTGCTTATAACAAGTTGCGTACGACAGATGATTTGGATGAGGCTATCTTTGTTCGTGAGGCGAATGCATCTATCAGTACTAATGATTGGTTACCAACTTATTCTGTCACCAGTTCATTCTTAGAATTAAAGGATGTTAAATATGCTATTACAGAGCGTGTATATGGTCCGTCTGATCGTTTCTTGAATATCTATGAATCAAACGATTTACGTCGCCAACCTAATCAGTTCTTCCATTGGGAATATACTCAGGCTTCGACAGGCAAGAAATGGTCTGATAAAAACGCTGCTTGTTGGTATTGGTTTGATGAAGAGGCTCTGTTAACTAGTGGTAAGGGAACGAAGGATTGGAACTATTATCGTTATGCAGAGGCATTGCTTGATGGCGCAGAGGCTATTGCGCAAACATCGGGTGTGACCACTGAAGCTGCCAGCTATTTAGCACAGATTAAGGCTCGAGCCAATATGCAAGGTGAAACGGTCCAGGATATTACGGATGAGTTGAAAACTATGGGTAAGGAAGCTTTTATCCAAGAATGTTGGAGAGAGCGTTTGCGTGAAATGCCTTTGGAATTCAAGATCTGGGATGATTGTGTTCGTACCAAAATGTTCCCGGTTGTTTCAGAAACTACTCCTGGTAAGATTGACTTCGTTCCGTTAGTAGGTGCAACAAATGGCTCAGGTGCTAAATTTACCGAGAACGATTTGTTATGGCCTATAGCAACAACTGAGATCCAGCGTAATCCAAACTTGGAGCAAAATCTTGGTTATTCTCGTGAATAATTATTATATCAATTCATAACTGATGGTACGAGAGGGAAGGAATGAGCGATCATCCTTCCCTCTTTTTTGTATTTGTACATCCAGCTAGTCTGTTAAGCGAACATATCTTGTACGGAGCAAAAAGCGACTGCCCCATTCGGAAAAAATGTAAGATGTATCATGTTGTTAGTATAAGTTGTACCATCTTTTATCGAAATAGAAGTTTGTTCTCATAAAAAACACCACCTTTGTAAAAACACGAAAAATATTACGAATAAAAAACTCATAACTATGAAAACAAAAGAGCAAGAATACATGGAAGAGTTACAAGACAGATACATCCGTTTCGATTGGGCCATCAAGCGATTGTTGCGTCAAAAGGTAAACTTTGTCGTGCTGGAGAGGTTTCTTACGGTCTTTATCGGAGAGAAGATCACGATCACCGAGATCTTGGAGAGCGAGGGTAACCAACAATCCAAAGATGATAAGTTTAACAGGATGGATATCAAGGCTCTAAACAGTAAGGGCGAGATTATTATCATTGAGATCCAGAATACCCGCGAGCTTTATTATCTGGAGCGTATCTTCTATGGTGTGGCAAAGGCCATTACCGAGCATATTTATTTGGGAGATAGATATTATAAAGTTAAAAAGGTCTATTCCATCTGTATCCTTTATTTCGACATTGGCAAGGGAATCGACTACCTCTATCACGGCCAAAATCAATTTGTAGGTGTACATACCAAGGACTTTTTGCAGGTAAACACGAAGGAGAAAGAGACGATCGTTTCACGATTGCCTTCCGATATTTTCCCTGAATATATATTGATTCATGTGAATGAGTTTAATAAAGTAGCTCTTTCACCTATTGAGGAGTGGATGAGTTATTTGAAAAATGGTAAGATCAAGCCAGACACGAAAACTCTAGGATCAAGCGAAGCCCGGGAGAAACTGAAATACTACTCGATGAGCCCGAAGGAACGTCGTGTGTATGATGAGCATCTGAGTACCATCATGATCCAAAATGATGTGTTGGATTCCGCTAAATTGGAAGGCAGTTTGGAAGGCCATATGGAAGGTCTACTTGAAGGAAGATTAGAAGGTGAAGAAAAAAAGAATCTTGAAAATACGAAAAGAATGAAAGCTTTAGGTGTCAGCTTTGAGGTAATCAAGCAGGTAACGGGCCAGAAGATCTCGAATGATTTCTGAACAGTACTACTGACTTATCCAAAGGATATATACTTACTTTGCCAACGCAGTATATATTACTTTGCTAAGTCAGTAGTACTTCATAAATATCCTTTATCTTGAAATGACTATGCCTAAATTTACTTCACAGATTTTACTGTTATATTCTAAGGTACTTCATATCTTAGAGAACCTTCTCCTGAAAAACTTCACAGGGTTGAAAGTTAGTATGAGCTGTTTTTCTAAGCTTCATGTTAACCGATAAAAGAACAAGGAAGTTCAAAATAAAATTAGGTTACATCATTTCTCATGACCTTCCCGTAAAAGTTAATTTTTGTACCCTATACAATTAAATAGATAAAATACATTAAACAAAACACACAAAGCACCGTTTTTCTTGTTTTTAATATTTTTTTTAATTTTATTTGTAAACATCAAAGCATTACACATCTATTAACTTTTTAAATCTTTCAAATTATGGACAAACTCAAAAAACTGACAAAAGTCGTACTAAACCAACAAGGTAAAGTTCTTCCAAAAGAGCAAATGATGAAAATCTTAGGGGGAGGAAGTGCGTATTGTCATTGCTGGAACAGTTCCGGTTCCTTTGAAGCCTCCAGCTGCTCTGAGTGTGATTCTAAATGCAATGGTCTTGGAGGAGTACAAAACTGCAATACCATAGGAGGTTAGTAACAAAAGAAAGAACAGGTTTTAGCAGGCGCCATCTGCTAAAACCCGCTTTTTTTCTTAAAACAAAAACGATCATGATCTATCTTCTATTTTTAGTCGCTCTTTTGCTTATCTGTTGTAATCCGGATCAAGCCAAGGATAATAGCAAGGACGAAACAATCGAGTATTTTATTCCACTCTCACATCGGGTAGAAAAAGACGTGGATGAAATGTTTGAGGAATATCGGTATGTCCCCTTGGAAACAAGAGACGATGCATTGATAGACGTACTTTACAAAATCAGAAACATCGCCCTCTTCCAAGAGGACATATACATCGGCTCTGATGACATTTTAATAGCATATGATAAATCAGGAAAAATCAAACGTGTCTTATCTAAAAAAGGGGAGGATCCACAATCATACTTCTTCTTAGGGAATTTCACGATATGGCCTAATGGGGATATCTTAATTTCCTCATCAGGAGATGTCACTACTTATTCCAATTCGTTCAAATTTATTCGCAAATGGAGTGATCATGAGAATATTGGACTTATAGAGGCTATCATCCTATTCAATGACAGCTCATACATTATAAAATGTACGCCTACCGAGAGGCAATTGCGTTACAGAATAATCAATCATAAGAACGGAACCTATATCAGCACCTATGACTCCATAGAGAAACAAAATAAATATATCAGCTCATTCACAAACTCATTCGAACGTTTTGAAGGACTTATAATCTCTCATGGCTATCAAGGCAATGAGATACTTGAGTGTACGATGGATAGTACTAAAGTTCGATATCGAATAAATATCGACAATAAAATTCCTCCAGCGGGATTTTGGGCACAAGACGGAAAGGACTATGTGCAAATCGTAATGGAGGAAGCTGAAAAAGGATACATCGGTCATATCCCAGATTACGTGGAATCAAAGGAAACAATATTACTCTCCTTCAAGGGAAAAAGGGATGATCTTGAAGGGGTTGCCTTAATCGACAAAAAAGATGGAAACGCAAGAGTTTTAGAGAACATCAAGTTCGATGACAACTTCCGGTGGTTGCCCAAACAGTTCTTCTCGTTAGATGAGGGCTGGTGCGCCATGCTAATGTATCCGGAAGACGTTTTGAAGAAGGAAGAGTTCGCACGACGCTTCCCCGGACTGAACGAGGAGAGTAATCCAGTGCTGTTTATCGGGAAGCTGAGATAATCACTAAAAACTCTAAGCTATGGAACATGACAATCTGTTCATCCAAATTTTAGAAATCTTATCGATAAAATACACGAAGGATTTTACCCTAAGATTCTACGAGAAGCATCCACACAAAAACAGCCTGTTTGGATTATCCGAGATGCTACGTTATTATAAGATAGAGAATGTAGCAGCCGAAATTCAAAAAACACAAGAATGCTTATCCTCATTGGATGTACCCTTTGTGGCTTACGTAGATCATGAGTTTGTATTGGTACGACATGTTTCTACCGAGGCAATCATCTATTCATGGCGAGGTAAAAACATCACATTATCTATCCCGGTATTCTTGGAACGATGGTCAGGAATCGTCCTTCTTTTCGAATCCACCGATGAATCTATTGAACCGGATTATAAAGAGCATAGAAAGGAATACTTACGACAGCGGATAGTAATCGCATGTTTCGTTTCATTACTTCTATCATTAATAGGGTGTGCCCTTATCACCAACAGAGGAATGGAGATAGGAATCTGGGGGTTATGGGGTGTTAATGTGATCGGAGCATCTTTCTGCGGTATCCTGCTTTCTCGAGAGATCTTAGGCTCGGATAAATATGTCAACAAAATTTGTTCCTTGTTTTTGAAATCCAGTGATTGCAACGGGACATTGGATTCCCAAGCATCTCATTTCTTGGGGATCAGTTGGAGTGTCTTCGGCTTAGGATATTTTCTTTCCGCAATATTGTTTATCGCCTTGTTGCCCCAATATGTTATATATGCAGAGACTCTGAATATAATCGCATTACCTTATACAGCGTGGAGCGTATGGTACCAAAAATTTAGGGTAAAACAATGGTGCGCTTTATGTTTATCTGTACAAGCTACCGTATGGATCACCTTTCTTATCTCTCTATTTGCGATAGGCATGGATTTCAATCAATGGGATTTATTTGATTTCACTACCATTGGATGCGTGTATGGGCTCGTCATTCTATCGCTCCATTTTACTGTTACATTATACGTAAAAGAAAAGCAAATCCAACGAAGCAACAATAAACTTAGCAGCATAAAACTGAATGCCTCTGTATTTAAGAGCTTATTAAACGAACAGCCTCAATATGACATTGACAAAAATACAGGAATATTATTGGGCAATAGGGATGCCAAAGAGTGGATTACCATTATCTCTAATCCACACTGTGCTCCTTGCGCAAAATTACATCTCCAAATAGAAAAGTTACTCAAAGAATATAAAGAAGAGATTTGCATACAAATCATCTTGACCTCTTTTAGCAAGGAATTAGAACCTAGCGCCATGCTACTGACCTCCATGTATCTACTAAATAATGAATCGGATTATTTACGATTCCTATCTGACTGGTATGCAAAAGGGCGTCATAAAAAAGAGGATTGCTATAAAAGATACAGATTAAATCCTAATGACAAAGATATGTTAGCCAATTTTCAAGCACAAAACGAATGGGTTAGGCGCAATACAATAAGTTCCACTCCAACAGTTTTGACAAATGGTTATTTATTGCCGGAAGAATATGAGTTAAAGGATATGTCGTATTTAATAAATTAAGTACTATGAATAAATTAGCATCACAAATAGATTCGCTAAATAAGCATTTGATAGGCTCATTACATACAAGTTACCCTTTCGGGTTGGCTCATGGCAAAATGGGATTACTCATCTATTTATACCATTTGTATGATTATACGCAAGAAGCTATTTATAAAGAGAAGGCTGAGCGATTGCTGGACGATCTCTTGGAAAACGATCTCTCTAAAAACGCAGAACTCACCGTGGAGGAAGGTTTATGCGGAGTTGCGTTAGGATTGGATTATATTGTAAAAAAGCAATTTGTAGACGGTGATATTAATGATTTGCTAAGTGGTATCGATGATTTGCTATTCAAGAAGCTGGTTTTCGGAAATATGGAATCTAGGTATTCCCTGTCTCAACTCATCCATTTCTTATATTACATTTATAAAAGGCTGGAAATCCAGACAAACGATAATGAGCGTTTCCCTTTCGAGGGCTTAGCAATCAAGTTAGTTAATCAATTGGCCGATTTGATAGACGCCTCCTTTTTCGAGGAATCCTATACGTTTTCCATTTACCAATATCACGTACCGATATTAATGAAAACCCTGTCCTGTCTTATACAATATGATTTTTACAAGGATCGGATACAAAAGGTTCTGGAACAACTATCTCTGTATATGTTCTCCCATTTGCCTCATCTGCATTTGAACCGACTATATCTGTTATGGGGCATGTTACCTTTACGGGTTTGTTCGCCGGATTGGCAAAGATATGTGGATGAACTAAGAAAATCAATCAACCTAGACATAATATATAATAGAGAGATCAAAGGCAGGGATATCTATATCAGTAATGGATACGCTTCTCTATATTTCTTGTTGGAGGGATTAAAAAGGGACTTCCCCGAATACACCATCCCTTTCAATCCGCACCTAATTTACGATCGGATCATCTCGTCTGACGCTTGGGATGCCCTAATGGAGAACGAATACTACTATAATATACACAGAGGATTGCTGAATGGTTTCCCCGGTACGGTGTTGGCATTGTTAAACATTAAGCAAAGATATTTATGCGAATAGACTTGACAGATACAACATTTATTATTCCTGTACGGATCGATTCCATGATCCGTTTGGAGAACCTGTTGATGTCCGTGGACTCAATAGTACGTTATTTCCGGACACGCATCTTAATTCTGGAGGCCTCATCATACCAAAATGAGATTATCCCCTCGTTAATAAAAGATGATACGGTGAAGTACACTTTCCTCGTGGATAAAGATCCTGTATTCTACAAGACCAAATACTTGAATATCCTCGCAAAGCAGGTTGATACTCCACTTGTTTGTATTTGGGACGCAGATGTGATACTGGACCACCTTCAAATATTGGATGCGGTGAAACAGCTTAGAACTAGGACTTCTGATGTCGCTTATCCATATGATGGTAATTTTTTAGATACGTCAGATATATTGAGGGAACATTATTGGCTCCATCGTGACTTAGATTTCCTAAAAAAACATCAAGCAAAGATGAACTCTTTGTACACAGTAGAGGGAGTGATAGGCGCAGTCGGGGGAGCGGTCTTCGCCCAAACGGAAAAATACCTGCAAGCGGGTATGGAGAATGAGGATTTCTATGGCTGGGGCTTGGAGGACGGAGAAAGACATTACCGTTGGTTGAGTTTTGGCTACCGGATTTATCGGAGTGAGGGCTGTTTATTCCATTTGTCTCATCCCCGGGATCAAAATGGGATGTTCCGTTCAAGGATACATAGCGAAAAAGCGATGCATGATATGAATGAAGTAGTAAACTATTCCAAAGAGGAACTTCGAGAAAAGTTCTCCTTGGATTCAAGATAGAGAATTGTATTTAGTGATGAAAGATAAAATTATTGGGTCTTAAGTTCATTGGCCTACAAACCTAAGATACTTCACCAAGGATCCTAAGAGACTTTATCCATGAACAAACAAGATCGGTGACCTCAACCTTTTACCACATAAGTCAGCATAAATCAGAAATATTTTGTACTTTTGCGCCGTATTATACAAAATAATAGCATAATGAATCTATTAGAACTGAGTGAACAGGAAATAATAAGACGTAATAGCATGGAGCAGTTGCGTCAGATGGGGATAGAGCCTTATCCCGCAGCTGAGTATGTAACGAACGCATTTTCCAAAGAAATAAAAGAGACATTCAAAGACGACGCTGAGCCACGCCCGGTAAGTATCGCCGGCCGTATCATGAGCCGTCGTATCATGGGTAAGGCTTCCTTCATGGAATTACAGGATTCCGAGGGTAGAATACAGGTCTATATCTCCCGTGACGATATTTGCCCGGATGAGAATAAGGACACCTACAATGTCGTTTTCAAGAAATTACTGGATATCGGTGATTTCGTCGGGATCAAGGGATTCGTTTTCCGTACTCAGATGGGAGAGATTTCCGTTCATGCGCAAGAATTGACAGTTTTGTCTAAATCACTTCGTCCGCTACCGGTCGTTAAATATAAGGACGGTGTCGCTTACGACGGTTTTAATGACCCGGAGCTTCGTTATCGCCAGCGTTACGTGGATTTGGTAGTAAACGAGGGTGTAAAAGATATTTTCATGAAACGTGCGGCTATCATCAAGACCATGCGTACCGCCTTGGATGAGGCCGGATACACGGAGGTAGAGACTCCGATCCTGCAATCTAACGCAGGAGGAGCCAGCGCACGTCCATTCATCACGCATCACAACTCTTTGGATATCGATCTGTATTTGCGTATCGCTACCGAGTTGTATTTGAAACGATTGATCGTCGGTGGATTCGAGGGTGTATATGAGATCGGTAAGAATTTCCGTAACGAGGGTATGGACCGTACGCACAACCCGGAGTTCACTTGTATGGAACTTTATGTCCAATACAAGGACTATAACTGGATGATGAGCTTCACTGAGAAGCTGTTGGAGCGTATCTGTATCGCCGTGAACGGTACGAGCGAGAGCACGATCGACGGTAAGACAATCAGCTTCAAGGCTCCTTTCCGCCGCTTGCCGATCTTGGAGGCGATCAAGGAAAAGACGGGTTACGACTTGGAAGGTAAGACAGAGGACGAGATTCGTGCGATCTGCAAGGAATTGAAGATGGAGATCGACGATACGATGGGTAAAGGTAAATTGATCGACGAGATCTTCGGGGAGTTCTGCGAGGGTACGTTTATCCAGCCGACCTTCATCATCGACTATCCGGTTGAGATGAGTCCGCTGACTAAGATGCACCGTAGCAAACCGGGATTGACCGAACGCTTCGAGTTGATGGTAAACGGAAAGGAATTGGCGAACGCTTATAGCGAGCTGAACGATCCGATCGACCAAGAAGAACGTTTCAAGGAGCAATTACGCTTGAGCGAGAAAGGGGACGACGAGGCGATGTTCATCGACATGGACTTTGTCCGCGCCCTCGAATACGGCATGCCCCCCACCTCGGGTATGGGCATGGGCATCGACCGCCTGACGATGTTCATGACGGGCAACACAACAATCCAAGAAGTATTGCTTTTCCCGCAAATGCGTCCGGAGAAAACTGTAAAAAAAGATAACGCCGACAAATACGTGGCCTTGGGCATTTCCGAGGAGTGGGTTCCCGCTTTGCAGAAAGCCGGCTACCTGACGGTTGACACGCTGAAAGAAGCGAACGCCAACAAATTAAGACAAGAGCTTTGTGAGCTTAATAAAAAATATAAGTTAGAACTGCAAAATCCTACGATCCAAGAAATAGAAGCTTGGATAGCCAATGTAGGAGAATAAAAGCGTGATACGATGGATTTGCCCGGAAAAATCGCGATAATGGGAGGTGGTAGCTGGGCTACCGCCTTAGCCAAGATCGTACTTTCAACTCAAGATAGTATCAACTGGTACATGCGTAGGCCCGATCGTATCGAGGAGTTCAAGCTGTTGGGACACAATCCGTGTTACCTCACCGCCGTGAAATTCGACACGAACAAGATAAACTTCTATTCCAATATCAACCAAGCGATCAAGGACTCGGATACCTTGATCTTCGCTACGCCTTCCCCTTTCTTGAAACAACATTTGAAGAAGGTGAAGACCTCTTTGAAAGATAAGTTTATCATCTCGGCGATCAAGGGTATCGTACCGGATGAGAACATGTTGATTACGGATTACTTCGCGGAGTATTACAAGGTTCCGACAGAAAATATAGCAGTTATCGGTGGTCCCTGTCAT
>ENA-OPDT01000583-OPDT01000583.1-human-gut-metagenome-genome-assembly--contig:-NODE-583-length-12881-cov-2.106814_pt1 | contig 12881 bp, 7 predicted proteins | sample MGYA00241627_ERZ501517 | MGnify/ENA primary metagenome ERZ501517 (study PRJEB25962, sample SAMEA2042435) | human gut metagenome | biome: human gut; feature: human-associated habitat; material: faeces... | reverse complement strand
ATTCTGTCCTGTTTGGCGGAAATGCTAAGAGAAATGATTATCGGGCATACACAGCCCAAGCTGTCACAGAAAGTCAAATGCCAACTCCAGTTTCAATCCCTCATCCCCTTTTTTGATACGGATAGTTCCAGGCTGACTCTGCGGCCCGTGCTGACTTATCGGCTTAAAAGAGCGAATGGCGGGAATATCCAATAAGAAAGAAAGATCCCCGGCCGGAAAGTCCGGCATTGTACGGATACCATCCTGACGCCCACGAGGTTCATCCGGAGTGAATACACGAAAGAACACTCCGTCCGTAGCCGCATAGACGGTAAAAGCATTCTGCTTGCCTTGAATTGTGGCCCAATAAAGATTGGCGTGATACCCTTTAAATTCCGGATAGACCAGTTTGTCCGCACTCTCTCCGGTAACAGTATTATTAAAGTCTTTCTGCCAGATACCGTAATTCGTACCCGGAATACGGTTCTTCCACACACGGTAAGGACCGCGCCCCAACCAACGCATACCTGTACATTCGCTTTCAGGATAAGAGAAGGTAAACCCGAAGTTAAGTATGGCATTATCCGTAAAAGCATCATCAAAGCCACCACCGCCCGATGCCCGGTTCAGCAATACGGCATCCATCTTCAACAGCCCGTCCGGACGCAAACGCCACACAACGGAATCCGCTCCGCCCCGATAACGGGCACAAAGGACAGCATCACCTCTCTGCTCCATACGAGCGGAAAGAGACACCAATTTCATTTGCATTCCTACAGGCAGCGGACCGTCTTTCAACGGAATTATCCGGTTGTCTTTCTTCCGCAATACAGAATATATGGTAGCATCGTTTCGACGAAAGGATATGTCCACCCAATCGGAACACAACGTTATTAAAGAATCAGCCTCGTTCACGCAACAACCTTTTCCTGTTCTTTTCAAAGAAGCCAGTTGCTCTTCAAAATAGCTTTTCGCAAAACTGATGGGATACGTACGTGTACACACGCTCTTTCCATCCAGTCCTATAGCTTCCAACTCCAAAACATCTCCCTTAGAGAAGAATTTTTCCCGGATTTCCGGATTCTCCCATGCAGCTATACAGGCATATCCGGTTTCACCCGGTTCCAAAGCAGGCAAATTCACCCGGCCGCTGTCTACTGTGCATCCCTCTGCCCGGCTCTGTACCGGGGAAGGATAGGAAAGGACGCGATAGCGCATAGAACACTCCTTCAAATTAGTAAACAGATAACGGTTCTCCACTAAAAAACGACCATTGAAAGAAGGCGTTAGCTGGAGAGGCTTTATCTTTATAGGCGACCATATTTCCCGTACGGAATAAAAACTGCCTTCTTTCTCCCGATAAGGACCTACAATACCGTCAGGCGCATTATAATCTTCACTGTCCAAAATGCCGTTACAGTCTGGCCGGCGTACAGCTTCATCGCTATATGCCCATAAAAAACCTCCGGCAAACAAAGGGTGTGCCGTATATCGCGCCCAGAAATCCTCCAGTCCGGCTCCATGTCCCTGGTCGTACAGACCATGCATAAACTCTGTCGGCATGAAAACCTTATATCCGTTGGTGAAACGGCCTACACCGGTCAGGTAAGCCGGGTAATGGTGTGTATCCAATTCATCAAAGTCCGCCCAAGGATGGATGACATGACGACGCTGCGGATCATAACGGTAGAACAGTTTATCCGTAGCCATGTTCCACCCGCCTTCATTTCCATTGCTCCAAAGTACGATACATGGATGATTTACATCCCTTGCTATCATTTCTTTTACCAACTTGCTGCCTGTAACAGTGTCGTAAGCATTCTGCCAGCCCGCAAGTTCATCAATATAGAGCAATCCCAACGAATCACAAGCATCCAGAAAATGCTCATCGGGTGGATAATGGGAACGCACGGCATTCATATTCATTTCTTTAATGAGCAGGGCATCTTGAATGCTGAGTTCCTTATTGGTGGTACGCCCGCCATCGGGGTGAAAAGAATGACGGTTTATGCCTTTCATCACCAGTTTCGTACCATTCAGATAAACACCGTCGCGTGGACGAAAGTCAACGGTACGGAATCCGACGCGGACAGATGTCCGGTGTAAAGCCTTCCCTTCTTCATTCCGTAAGGTAACAATGAGATTGTAAAGCCGAGGTTTTTCTGGAGTCCAAGGTTCTACATTTTTCCAAACATGAGCAAACACACTGTCATGCCCCACTTCCCACGTCCGAACCTCCGAACAAACGTCCGTTCCTCCCAAAGGATGTAAAGCAGCCGTTAAGTTTTCCTTCCCTTTCACTCCTTTCAGCTCGGTATAAAGCTTCATTTCCCCATCCATTTTCGCATCCACAGCAATATGTTCGATACGTGTCTGAGGTTTGGCTTCTAACCATACAGGACGGTAAATCCCCCCAAACAACCACCAGTCCGCCTTACGTTCGGCCGCATTCACCGACTTATTTCCGGAATGTTTTTTTACCCGTACTTCCAGCTTATTGGCAGCATCATATTTCAACAAAGAAGTTATGTCATAGGAAAAACGATAAAATCCGCCCCGATGTGTTTCTCCGGCCGAAACTCCGTTTACAATCACATCCGTATCTGTCATAACCCCATCAAACCACAAACGTATGTTCTTACCTCTCCAATCTTCCGGTACACGAAATGTATGACGATAAATCCCCTCTTCCATACTGGGATTCTTAACCCCTTTCTTCTTATACCAACGCCCGTAGGTATATTCACCAAAACCTTGCAGCTCCCATTGAGAAGGCACTTCTATCTTACTCCACTTCCCGCTGTTCCTACCCTCGGAACAATAAAACTGCCAGGTTACACCATCGCCCAGTCCGGTACCGGAAAGATAACGGCGCTCTGTCTGCTGAGACCATATGCAAAGAGCGGACAATAGTCCTAAAACAGTAAAAAAGATTCTTATATTCATACTTCTTTTATATGGATTTTAATTTTCGAAAATAATAAAATAATCAAAGAAAAAGGCAGTCTGACTTTCACAAGTTAACCGCCCATTTTTCACTAACCCAAATTATAATAATCAATCACTCATCAATAACGAAGGTGCAATACGATTCCTTACTCACCCGGCAATGGCCAATTAGGAGTAGGAATACGCATCGCTTTCATCTCTTTTTCGAACTGTGCTACTTTTTCCGGATATTTATTTGCCAGATTGACAGACTCCGTCATATCCTCTTTTATGTTATACAACTCTAACGGAGCATCTTTCTTTACAGTCACTACTTTCCAATCTCCACGTCTTGCCGCACGTTGCTTTCCCGGGAACTCCCAATACAACAAACGATTATCCGTATCAAGCTGTTGCCCATAGAACAAGGGAAGAATATTGATACCGTTAAGTTTTTGTGGCAATTTATCTGTAGCATCAGCCAAAGCAGCCAAAGTAGGCATTACATCCGGGAAATAAATAATATTATTCAATTTCTGCACCGGAACCTTTCCGGGCTGATTTACAATAAACGGTACGCGAATGCCACCTTCATAAAGCTGTCCTTTCATTCCTTTAAGAGAACCTTTACATCCCAATTCCTCCAACGGTGCCTGCTTGGCAGCACCGTTATCCGATGCAAAGATGACTAAAGTATTTTCGCGCAGCCCCAACCTATCCAGTTCTGCCAACAAACGTCCTATCGCCCGATCCATATGGGTAATCAGAGAGGCATAACGCTTGGTGTTCATATCCCAAGCCTCATCATCATACCAGGTTGTTTCATCTATATTATAGGGTTCGTGCGGCGCATCATAAGCTAAATACAGAAAAAACGGATTGTTTTTATTACGGTTAATAAACTTTATTGCATCTTCCGTAGAAAGGTCTGTATTATGCTTAATGTGTTTATCGCCTTCATTCTCTTTTACATTCTCCAGTTTCTCGTTGTTGAAGCGCCAATAAGGATAGTAGTACGGATCATTAGAATATGCAGTACTGATAAGCCATCCGTAAAACTCATCAAACCCTCGGTTCAAAGGAGTTGCTTCCGGATTAAATCCGTCCAAATGCCATTTGTTTACCAAACAGGTTCTATATCCGGCAGCCCCAAGCACAGTGGCAATGGTTGTATCATTCGGTTGTAAATGCATGCGGCGTATGGTCTTGGTGCCTTTTAATCCTTCAATACCACCTGCAATACAAAAGTTATCGCGTATAGTTGTATTTCCCGTATTCTTTCCCGTCATCAAGGCACAACGGGAAGGTGAACTGATACCGGAACCGGCATAGCATTGCGTAAAGGCCGTTCCAGTAGCTGCCAAACGGTCTATATTAGGAGTTTCTATATATTTATTTCCATAACATGACAAGTCGCAATATCCCATATCGTCGGCCAAGATAAAAATAATGTTCGGCTTGTCTCCACCGTCTGTTACAAGTTGCCGGGCAGTCATCAACTGAGGCATAACAAACATACCCGCACAAACTCCACCTAATACTATATCTTTTCTAAACATAATCTGATTTAAATAAAGGAAAAGGTGGCATACCTTTTAAAAGCACCCACCTCCCCTTTTTAATAACTTAAATTTAATGTAGCCAAGGCTAAGATATGACATTCAGTCTTGATAATCAAACAAATAGCATCAATTTTCATATCCCTTGTTTTGGACATAAAGTCCTGGAGTAACATTCATCTGATTCATCGGAATTGGATAGAGGTAACGACCTTCTTTTAAATTTGCTTTCAATTCAGTAAAGTTATAACGCTCAAATTTTGCTTCTGTATCTTCCTTCCAAGTGCCATAACGTACTTGATCGAACCAACGAATACCTTCTCCCATAAACTCAATTTTACGTTCAAGTTTAATGTATTTCATGGCATCCTCTACACTAACTCCAGTCTCGGTTCTCGGATCGCAGTTTGCCCTTTCACGTATTTCATTTACAATTTTCATGGCATCCGCAGTGTTACCTTCACTCGCCAAAATCTCTGCATAAAGAAGCTTCATATCTTCAATACGAATAATAGGTAGATTTACTCCCCAGTCATCATACTTTTTCATGCCACTCTCTGCATCAAAAGACATCCCCAAAGAGGCTATTTTAGTTTTAGTAGGAATCATTTTATAAAACATAGCTTTAGTATACACATTACCCGTAGTTCCATCTTCAAAAGTCATCAACTCAGAAGGGCTCTGATATTCAGGAGCTACCGCATCACCAGCAAAGCCAGCCATCACACCAAAATTATAGCCACGTCCGTCTTTTTTTCCATTAGAGTATTCACGATCAAATTCATGCATCAATGTCTTTTCCACATAAATAGAATTTTGCGAAAAATTATAGTTTTTAGACCAATCTTCCGGAACGATTTTAACTGGAAGCATATTGAATATGGCTGGGTTTCCCGTACCACCCGTACGATACTGAATGGCGAAAATAGAATATTTATTGTAATATGCATCAGTCGGCATCCACTGTTTTTGCCATTCTTCCAATGATGGTGCCCAATAAGCGGCTGCATGAGAATCATCTAAAACGTTTTCCAATTGCGTTTTAGCCAAACTCTTCGCATTAGTATCATTATATGGATAACCAGCCAATGTCATATACACACGTGCCAACATAGCCTTCGCGGCCATTTTATCTGCACGGCCTTTTTTATCTATTTTAGCACCATTGGCATCTTGCATATCTGCTTTATAAGGCAAATCTTCTGACTTTTTCAAATCAGGAATAACACGATTATTGAGAATATCCACTGCAGTAGATTGCTTTACCGATTTAATCTCTGACGGAGACATCGGTCTATCTACCATAGGAACATTTCCAAAAAGACGAACTAACTCAAAATAAGCCCAACCTCTCAGGAAATAAGCTTCATTTAAAAATTGATTTCTGATAGACTCGGAATCAAAAGATGCACTCGGAATCTTAGAAATAGCGACATTGGCATCATAAATGACCTTATACCACATATTCCAAGTATCATTAAACATCGCCATATCATCTGTTGCTCTAAATGTTCCTATTTCAGAGTATTCACGAAAAGCGTCCGGATTAGGTTCTACCCACGCAACATCTGAACGACATTCAGACATAAACCAATACATGCAATTAGATGCTTGGCGCAAATCCGCATAAATGCCTAAAATACCTTGCTCCGATTGAGCTTGAGTTTGATAAAATCCATCTGAAGTTATTTTATCTACAGGTGGAGTATCCAAATAATCATCACACGAGGAGATAGTCACGACCAGCGCAGCCAGCCATATTATATTTTTAAGTTTAAGCATAGTTCTTTGTATTAAGGATTAAAAATTAACATTTATACCAAAAGTAAATGTACGAGCATTAGGATAACCACCATAATCCAGTCCAAGTGCACTTGCTCCTCCAGGACCTGAGCCCACATTGGCAGCTTCTGGAGAATACCCACCATAATAACTATCCCATTTGGCTAGATTCTCAATAGACAAATATACACGTGCATATGATATAAATTTAGGATTAATCGGTAACTTATATCCCAGAGTAAGATTCTTAATACGCAAATAATTAGAAGAATATAACCATCTGGAATCCAGCGTAGTGCCAGTTGTTTGACTCAAAATATAAGGAACCGATCCGTTGCCTGGTTCATCTTCAGACCACCATGCATCTCTCCAATGCCCCATTATATTAGATTTAGCTCCCATACTTGGACGGTCTATAGCACGTCCCAAGATACCATAAATTTTACCTCCAGTTTGTGCTGTTAATAAGATTGATAAATCAAAATTCTTATAAGAGAATCTATTAGTCATACCAAATACAAATTTAGGTGTTGGACTTCCCAAATAGTCTCTATCATTATCCTTATCATATTTACCATCATTATTGACATCTCTATAACGGATATCACCCGGTTGAATCTGTTTACCTTCAAATGTAACGGGTTGTCCATTATGAGCTGCACTATAAGCATCAATCTCAGCTTGATTTTTCCATACTCCAATAGCATCGTACATATAGTACGTATTGACAGCTTTACCCACAGTCAATATATTTGAGTAATTGCTTCCGGAGAATCCAGAATAAATAGGAGTATTATCCGTACCCAACTTCTTTACTTCATTCTTATTATACGACATATTAAATGAAGTATCCCATTTAAAATTCCCTGTCAAATTATGCGTATTCAACTCTATTTCAAAACCTTCATTATGAATATCACCTAAATTATCCCAAATAGTGCTGAAACCAGAAGCACCTTCTACGGGAACTTGATATAATAAGTCGGTCGTATTTTTTGTATACCAATCCAATGACAATTGAATACGGTTATTCAAAAAGCCCAAGTCCACTGCAATATCCGTACTATGAGTTTTCTCCCAACCTAAATCAGCATTACCCAAACTACTAGTATAATAACCTGCAGCTCCCCCATAGACGGAAGAAGTCAAAGTTGCATAAGCAGCTGTATTACTGATAGAATTATTACCTGTCACACCATAACTAGCTCTAATTTTCAATGTATTCCACCATTTTTGATCCCAATTTTTAAAGAATTTCTCATTAGATATAATCCAACCACCGGATATTGCAGGGAATACACCCCATTTATTATTAACTCCGAAAACAGAACCTCCATCAAAACGCAAACTACCCGAAAGCATATAACGTTCATCATAATTATACTGCAAACGACCAAATGTAGATAATAATTTATTAGGTGTCTGTTCTGTTACTGTATTAGTTCCAGCGGCAACCTTTGAACCATCAAACGAACCTGTAATGGCATCATTGGGAAAAGGAGCTTTGAAACCTTGTTCTGTTTTATATCCTAAAGAAGATTGTTCTGACGAAAAACCGAGCATAGCGCTTACTCCATGCTTATTGAATGTATGATCATAATTAGCTACAGCTTGTAATAAAGTATTCCAAATACGACTTGTAGAGTGGCTACCCGAAGAAGATTGGCCTTCACCCTTTGCCCAACCTTTGCCTGAACTTGAAAAAGAATATTTGTTTCCATCCAAATCATAATAATTTGCTGCAGCAGACAATTCAACTCGAAAATCCTGAAATGGAGTGATACGTAAGAAAGCATTACCGACCATACGTAATGTACGATTTTGGCTAATATCCGTATTCAAAATATAACTTGGACTTGAAGTTGTATCTGCCCATCCGTAACGGCCGGCCGTTAGGTTGTACGTAAGTCATATATCCGACACCCGGTTCTGAAACCGGAGCAGAAGAAAGCGTTTTATGAGCTTGCGAATCCTTACCATTAGCACGTCCCGAGCCGTCTGTTACAATATAAGTTGGAGCTAAATTCATTCCAATAGAAAGATATTTATTTATTTTTGACTCTACATTTGCACGGAAAGAAAAACGCTTATAGCCAGTTCCTGTAGCTAATCCCTCTTGGTTCATATAACCACCAGAAAATAAATAGCTGACATTATCAGTAGCACCGGACACATTCAAACTATAATCCTGTACAATAGCGGTACGATAAACTTCATCTTGCCAATCCAACAGACTAAGGCTTTCCGAAGTTGGAGTATAGGTATGGGAATCTCTCATATCTTGACTTAAATAATTAAACCAACGGTCATCAAGAATATACAAATAAGCGTTATCTGTACCAGCCTTAACTCCTACATTTGCCAAACGCGTGGCATTATCATCGCGGATACTAGCATTAGTGATTCCTTTCTTTTGAGCTTCAGATAAATAATAAGCATCATTCCATCTTGTTCTGAACTCCATCCATTCTGTAGCACTCAGTAAATCTATTTTCTTTTCCAAAGTTTGAAAACCAACGCTAGCATTAAAAGAAACTTTTGGTTTACCTGTTTTTCCTTTCTGCGTTGTCACAATAACTACACCATTTGAGCCACGAGAACCATAAATAGCTGCAGAAGCCGCATCTTTCAAAACTTCAATAGAAGCAATATCTGCCGGATTTATTCCACTTAAAGTAGTCATAGGAACACCATCAACTACATAAAGAGGATCGGAGTTAGCATTTACCGAAGCAGCACCACGTACACGAATTTGCATATCAGCACCAGGTTCACCGGTAGTAGTACGTACCGTTACTCCAGCCAATTGCCCTTGCAAAGCTGTTTCTGGACGCGCCAAAGGACGATCTTGAATTCCTTTAGTATCCATTTTTGCCACAGCCCCCGTCAAAGTACTTTTCTTCACAGAACCGTAACCAATAACAACAACTTCATCAAGAACTTCCGTATCTTCTTCCAAAGTCACTTTTACATTGCTTTGTCCTTTCAAAGCAATATCCTGAGTTTTATAACCAACGAAACTAACTTGTAGGACAGCATTTTCCTGAACATTGTTAAGAGTAAAGTTACCATCAACATCTGTGATAGTACCATTAGTAGTTCCTTTCACTAAAACACTCGCACCGATAACTGTTTCACCCGTTTTGTCTAATATGACACCCGTAATAATTTTGCCTTGTGCAAGAATGTTTAGATGACAGCTTATTAAAAGAAGCATTAACAAGCATAACTTTTTGTGTAAAATTCTCATAGATTATTAATATAAATTGGTTGATTAATTAATTCAAGATTAACCGTCCGATGCAACTGTTATCGGACACAGAGCTTATGAATGCAAAGTTAAATATAGACAAACTTAACAAAATACACCTACTGATACAAATACTATCCTTTTTGACTTTCTCTTAAGAAAAAAGGAACTTTATAAATAATAAGAAGCTGACAATCAAAGTTTTTATAACAATTTTGATAGTAGACTATTCATTTTGACATTAATCAAAATCCTCGTTCTCCACCTCAGTCTCCCGACCAAAAGAACGATATTCCAATGGGGTAAACCCTGTGCGTTTTTTAAATAATGAAAAGAAATGTTCGGTAGACTTATAATCGAGCATAAAAGAAATCTCTTTAACGGAATGAGAAGTACCAACCAATAATTGTTTGGCTTTACGCAACTTCAATTCCTGGAAATATTTAGCCGGTGCATAACCTGTATAGTCCTTGAATACTTTCCGGAACCAGGAATAGCTGATATTCAATTTCATAGCCAACTCTTCAGGATCAATATCCTTAAAGACATTCTCATTCATTATAATCTTGGCCTGTTCAATCTTCTGATCAACATCGCCCACCTCAAAAATTTTATTTTTCGAAATGGACAGTATCATACCTACTATGTGCAGCACTATACCGCCAAGATACTGTTGGGAAGATATTTTATCCGCTTCCGCTATTTCCAAAGCACGAGAAAAAAGAGACACCAACTCCTCATTCAAACCCACCTCAAGCACTTGATTGTCTTTAGACAAGAAACCGCCTTTCACCAGATTATCAATGACAGGACCTTCAAAACCGATATAATATTCGTTCCATCCGGTTTGGCGATAAGGGTGATAAGTATGCCATTGACCGGGAAACAATACCATCAGACGTCCTTTGCATACCTGCTTTTCCGGCGTTGTTTCCGAGGAAAACAATCCCCGTCCTTTCGTGATATAAACCAATTGATACTCACGCAAGACACGTCCTTTCTGGGCATTAAAGAAATAACCGGAAGGATGATCCTTCAATGGATACGGAGAGTCCGGCTGAATGGATTGAAAGCCGACAGTATTTACCCACAGACCAAACTTTTGGTCCATGTCATTTACGATAAGGTACTTAAATTCCACTCCTAAATCATTGTAATTCTTAGTCATACCACGTGTCCTTCATGATGGGTTCGGGACAAAAATAGGAAATATTTGTGAAATAAGAGATACCTATGGAAGATTTAATAAAAAAAGTCCCGTCTGGAAGTATCTTTGTGTTTCCAGACGGGATTAACATACTATCTAAAAGGATTATTACTTTTTGACTACAATTTTATCGTATTGCTGTTCAGCCTTAATTTCTGTATACTTCGGCGCATCCATCATTTCAATCAATGCGCGGAGAACAGGTCCTTCACCCATCGGATCATTCTCTTGGGTAGGACGGTTGTAGTAGTATGCAGGCGACGGCATGATACCCGTTCCGACACAGATTTTGGTCACATCGCCTTTGTCGGACATCAGTGTCATCATTCCTTTCAGCCCCTGCTCGGCAGCATAAATGAAATCAGGATGCAGCCAACCATGCTTTACACCACGTGCGATACCAAAAACAAACATGGCCGTACCCGTAATTTCCTCATAGGAATCTTCCTTGTCAAGAAGCTGATGCCAAAGACCGTTCTTACCCTGATAACGCACTACACCGCTACATTGACGGCGGAAGCACTCCAGAACCTCAGGACGCATAGGATGATTCTGCGGCATCACAGCAAGCAAATCGGCAGTTGCCATGAAAACCCAACCGTAGTTGGCACGGCTCCAATGAGCAACACCGTGCTCGTCCGTATCCGTATGATAGCAATGATAGAGAATCCGTTTTTCGGGACACCACAAATATTTGTGATATTTGATTACCTGATTGGCAGCATCATTGATATAACTCATGTCACCAGTCATCTTAGCCATACGTGCAAGGAAAGAGATAGCCATGAAAGCATCATCAGCCCAGATGGTATTTTCATGAGGCCAGATACGGGCAATAGTACCGTCAGCCAAACGAGGCTCGCCATAGTTCAGGTGCTCGGCTGTTTCATTAATATAATTCAAGAAAGAATTATTCGGATGCTTCATCTGCAGGTCAATCAGGCTGGCTCCCATAGGGCCGTTATCATCCAAACGCTTTCCACGGAATATCATGTGCCAACTCAATTTACGAACGCCATACCATCCTTCATTTTTCATTGCCTGCTCATACTGCTTCTTAAAGAAATCAAGATTACCCTCGTTAAATACGAAATTCATATTTTTAAGAACATAATCATCATACTTCTTCGCTCCCGTTTTATCGGCCAATTCCATTAAAGCGATATGGGTTACTCCATTGGTATAATGCCAATTATTGTATTTACATGCAACCTTGACATTCATATCCAAAGGCAAGTTCTTGACAGACTTATAGGTTTTACCGGTCTTGGTATTCTTAAACTCATAAGTAGTAGTTGCAAGGATACGGTCTGCTATTTTCACAGCAAGGTCAGAAGCCGAAAGCTTAGCTTCTGCTGCCGTCTTCATTGGTGTTTGCGAAAAAGCAGTGACGGCTGTTAAAAACAGCACACATGAAATAATAGTTTTCTTCATGGTAATTCAAATTATAATTAAAAAGCTTTACGATACAAAGTCTCAATATCTTCGACAGAAGTAGGACGAGGATTACCGCCCGTGCAAACGTCATTGAAGGCATCAACAGCCAATTGATGCAAGTCTTCCTCTTTTACATTTATCTCATGTAGTTTTTGAGGAATGCCAATGCTCAATGACAGCTTCCGGACTGCATCCACAGCCGCACGCACTCCTTCTGCCTCGGTCATACCCACCGTATCTACTCCCATAGCTTTAGCTATATGAAGATATTTGGGGGCAGCCGGAGACTCTGCATTATATTCCATCACATAGGGCAACAGCAATGCATTGGCAACTCCATGCGGAGTATCATAATGAGCACCCAACGGATGCGCCATGGAATGAACAATACCCAAACCTACATTACTGAATCCCATACCGGCAATGTACTGAGCCTGTGACATCGCTTCGCGAGCAGCGACATCATTGCCATCGTCTACCGCAGCTTTCAGATTAGCGGCAATCATTTCGATGGCTTTCAACTCAAACATATCGGACATCGCCCAGGCGCCCGGTGTTATATAGCTTTCAATGGCATGCGTCAAAGCGTCCATTCCTGTTGCAGCAGTCAGCCCTTTCGGCATGGAATACATCAGTTCCGGGTCTACAATCGCCACAACCGGAATATCATTAGGGTCTACGCAGACCATCTTCTTCTTTGCATCCTCATCAATTATCACATAATTGATAGTGACTTCAG
>ENA-OPDT01000557-OPDT01000557.1-human-gut-metagenome-genome-assembly--contig:-NODE-557-length-13168-cov-1.489743_pt1 | contig 13168 bp, 17 predicted proteins | sample MGYA00241627_ERZ501517 | MGnify/ENA primary metagenome ERZ501517 (study PRJEB25962, sample SAMEA2042435) | human gut metagenome | biome: human gut; feature: human-associated habitat; material: faeces... | reverse complement strand
AGGCTTAGCAACTGCGGGTATAATTATTTCATCTATTGCCTTATTCATTACATTAATAATGATTATAGTATCAGTAGCTACATTCAATGGGATAAAAGATAGTTACTATGATAGTAGTTATTATTATAACTATTATGATTAATAAAAAATTAGATGTTCAATCATCTAATTTTATTCTTTTTTTATAAGAAACTTAGTTAAATTACTAGGTTCTTTTTCATTAACAATAATATCATAAATAAGATTAATAATGGGCATCTTGATCTTTTTATTTCTAAGAAGTTTTTTTATAGAGTATAGTGTATATAATCCCTCTATTGTAGTATTCTTTATATAATTATTAATTTCCTCTTTACTTTTACCTTCACCTATTAACTTACCTAGAGTATAATTTCTACTTTTAGTACTAGTACAAGTAAGCAATATATCACCAAATCCAGCAAATGATAAAATAGTTTTCTTATTACCACCTAATGCCTTAATCAAAGCTTTAATATCATGTAGAGATTCAGTAATAAACATAGTACTCGTAGATATTGGGTATCCCATACCATCAAGCATACCAGAAGCTATAGCAATAACATTTTTAATAGAGCCACATATTTCAGTACCAATAATATCTCTAGTATGTCTTATCTTAACATAATCATTAGCCATAGCTTTAGTAATAATATTTCTAGTATAATTACTTCTTGAAGCCAAACTAAATCCGATAGGTACCATGTTGATAATATCTTCAGCAAAAGTACCACCAGATATAACACCTATATTTAAAGTGTCAATGTTATTTCTAATAATATCATATAAAAATAAACAAGAGTTCTGTTCTATACCTTTTGAAGCAATACAAATAACTTGATTACTTTTAAAGTATTTATTTAATTCCTTTGAAGTGCTACCAACAAACTTCGCAGGTACTGCCACTACTATAATATCAGTATTAAGAACTACTTCTTTCATATCGGTAGAAATAATAATATCACTAGGAATATTATAATTTATTTTATCACTCTTTCTATTTTTAATTAACATATCTTTTTCATCTTCACTATTAGTCCACATCTTAATATTACATTTATTATTATAAAAAATACTAGCTAGAGCCATACCAAATGCTCCAGTACCTAAAATACTAATTTTCACTAATTATCATCTTCTTTCCTATTTCAATATCAAAATAATTACTTGGGGTTTCAAATACTTTTCTTACGTTCTTCTTTGGCAGTATTACTTTATTCTTACCTAAATCTTTATAATAATACAAAATATTATTATCTTTATCACACATAATAACATCTATATTTTCTTTCATAAAAAAAGTATGAATACTATTACATCTATCAAATAAAAGAGCTTTATCAATATTCTTAGTAAACATAAATCCCTTTAGTCTACTAAAAAAAGATTTACATTCATATAATACTATTTCTTTATCATTATATAATAGTCTCATTCTATCACCATAATCTAATTATATAAATAACTAAGTAAAAAAGCAAGTCCTTGATAAAAAAATATATTTATGGTAATATATATCTGGAGGAAATAAAATGAATAGAAAAGGATTTACTTTAATAGAATTGCTCGCAGTGATTGTTGTATTAGGACTAGTATTATTAATATCAGTACCAATAATTTCTGATGCTTACACCAAAAGTAAAATTAAGTCAGAAGAGGTATTTGTAGATAGACTTACGCAGGCAATTGATAGTTATGTTAAACTAAATAGCGATACAATAAATTTTAATGAAAATGGTACCGGAACAAAAACAGTAAATGAAAAAGATACTTATAATATTACTTATCAAATGGGAATTATAAAAATAGAAGCTATGATAGAAAATGAAACAAATAAAAATGGTGTTATAACACAGAAAGACTTTGTTAATGCTGGTAATAAAGATGCTACATGTAATACTACTGCTGAAGTAGAAGTATACAAAGACAGTGATTTTGTATACTGTTATAAAGTGCATAAAGATAGTTTAGGATGTCTTACAAAGGAGTATAAGTCTACTATTAAAGGAGATTATGCCATAGACACTTGTGAATGGAAGTAAAGAAAGTCAGGGATAATTATTATGATAATAATTTTAAGTATAATATTTATAATAATAGACCAAGTATCTAAATTAATAGTTATAAATACTCTAAGTAAGACAAAATCAGTTGAAGTAATAAAATCATTTTTCTATTTAACATATACAAATAACAATGGAGCAGCTTTTAGTATACTAACAGGTAAAAGAGTGATTCTAATTATTGTAACCCTTATTGTTATAGGAATATTAATATATTATATAAGAAAAACAAAGTATTTTGCAGAAAAGTAAAAGAAAATATAAATAAAATAGCCTTATCCCTTGTAATAGGAGGTTCTATAGGTAATCTGATCGATAGAATAGTAAGAGGAGCAGTAGTAGACTTTCTAGATTTTAAAATATTTGGATATAATTATCCAATATTCAATCTAGCGGATACTTTCATAGTACTAGGAGTATTTCTCTTACTAATAAGCATGTTTAGAAAGGACAAAAATAATGATCGTAGACATAAATAATATCGGAAAAAGAATAGATAAATATCTTTGTGATAATACTGAATACACAAGAAGTAAAATACAAAAAATGATTGAAACAGGAAATATTTTAGTAAATGGAAATAAAGTAAAAGATAGTTATAAAGTAAAAGAAAATGACAATATAGAAATAACTGAGTTAATTGAAGAGACAGATATATTACCAGAAAATATACCATTAGATATCTATTACGAAGATGATGACTTGATCGTAGTAAATAAACCAAGTGGTATGGTAGTACATCCTGCTCCAGGTAACCGTGCAGGAACTCTTGTCAATGCCCTTTTATATCACACTAAAAATCTAAGTACTATTAATACTCTAATAAGACCGGGTATAGTTCATAGAATAGATGCTGATACTTCAGGATTGTTACTAGTGGCTAAGAATGATAGAGCACACAATATCCTCGCGGATGCTATTGCTAAGAAAGAAGTAGTAAGAGAGTATATAGCTCTTGTAGAGGGTATTATTAAGGAAGACACTGCTACTATTGATGCACCAATAGGAAGAGATGTTAATAATAGAAAGAAAATGTGTGTAACTAGTGAAAACTCCAAAGAGGCTATAACTCATTTTAGAGTGATAGAAAGACTAAACAACGCTACTTTAATTAGATGTAAACTAGAAACAGGAAGAACTCATCAAATAAGAGTACATCTAAATTATATAGGTCATCCTATCGTAAATGATCCAGTGTATGGTAAGAAAAAATTAATAGATGAAAAATTCGGTCAAATGCTTCATGCTGAAAAGATAGGCTTTGTTCACCCAACTACCAAAGAATATATGGAATTTACTGCTCCAGTACCAGATAGATTTAAAGAAATATTAGAAGGGTTCAGATAAAAACCATCCAAAAAGTAAAAAAGCTAGTTAAAACAATAGACAACAAATTGCATAAATGATAATAATGACATTATCAACCACTTACTAAAGAAAAATATATTTATTTGAGCATATTATACTTAGGTATATATGCTCGTTTTTTATTAGATAAAAAATGAAAAGATGAAATTATAAATAGCAAAAATGTAGTCGCTACAAATTTTAAAGGAGGCGAATTTGATACGTTTAAAAAAGGAAATGTAGTAATAAGTTTAAAATATGAGCACCTTATATTAAAATCCACTGAATAAAAATCTCTAAAAGTATTCATAATGAATATGAAAGGAGATTTTTTATTATGTCACGCCATAAAGTAGAAATTACTGGTGTGAATACTGCGAATATAAAAGTTTTAACAACTACTGAAACTATAGAATTATTTAAAAAGATGAAGGAGGGGGACCCATTTGCTAGAGATGACTTAATAAATGGTAATTTAAAACTAGTATTAAGTATCTTAAGAAAGTTTAATGGTAAAGTAGATAACCTAGATGATTTATTTCAAGTGGGGTGTCTAGGACTAGTAAAAGCCATTGACAATTTTGACACATCCTATGATGTAAAATTATCTACTTATGCCTGTCCTATGATTGAGGGAGAAATAAAAAGGTATTTAAGAGATAACAATAGTATTAGAATATCACGCAGTATCAAAGATTTAGCCTATAAAACCTTAAAACTAAAAGAAGAACTAGCAGTAGGTAGTAAAGAACCAACAAATGCTGAAATAGCCAAAATACTTAATGTAACAGAATATGATATTCGAGAGGCCCTAGATTCCCTAAGAGATCCAGTAAGTATGTATGAGCCAATATATAATGATGGAGGCGATACCATATATCTATATGATCAAATAGCAAATAAAGAAGAAGAATATGGACTTGATAGCAGGCTCGCTCTAGAAAGAGCCATGAATAACCTCAAAGATAGAGAAGTAAACATTCTAAATGAGCGTTTTATCATTGGAAAAACCCAAATGGAAATAGCAGAAGAACTCGGAATATCACAGGCCCAAATATCAAGAATAGAAAAAAATGCCATAAATAATTTAAAAAAACATATAAAATAGTTACAAAACCATCTAATGTATGATACAATTAACTAGGAGGGTTATGTAATGATTAAAGAAATACTAAACAAGTTTAATATCGAAGGTGAACTAATAAATATTACTGAGAATCATTCAGGAAACATAAACAAGACCTTTGTAGCAACATTCAAAAGAAAAGATGGAAGTGAAAGAAAATATTTAATTCAAAAAATAAATACCACAGTTTTTGCAGAACCATATAAATTAATGAAGAATATTGAAGGTGTAACTGCCTATTTAAAAAGACAAATGATAAAAAATGGAGATACCACCCATCAAGTACCTGAAGTAATAAAAACAAAAGATAACAAGTCACTATGCTATGTTAATGATGAAACAGGTACAAGAAAATATTATCGTATCTATGAGTTTATAGAAAATGCAGTATCATACGATCAATCGCAAGATAAAGAAATAGTTTATAATACAGGTAAAGCCTTTGGAAATTTTCAAAGATTACTAGGAAACTATCCAATGTCTAAGCTCGAGGAGACCATCAAAGATTTCCACGATACCAAGAAAAGATATGATAAATTAATGGATGATATTAAGATAGATTCTGAAGGTAGAGTAGCCGAAGTAGCAAATGAAATAGTATTTATTCTTATGCGTGAAGATATTTGCTCATTAATAATGGATGACTTAGGTACTGAAGAAATACCATATCGTGTAACACATAATGATACTAAAGTAAATAATGTCATGATGAATAAAGATACTGGTGATTTTCTAGCGGTAATAGATTTAGATACTGTTATGCCAGGTAGTATGTTATTTGACTATGGTGATGGAATAAGATCAACAGCTTGTACTGCTAAAGAAGATGAACATGACTTATCTAAAGTAAAAATGGATTTAGACTTATTTAAGGCTTATACTGATGGATACTTAAGTGAAATGTCTGAAAGCTTAACTTATGAAGAACTATCCTTAATGGCAGAGTCAGTAAGAATAATGACATTAGAACTAGCTATAAGATTTTTAAATGACTATATAAATGGTGATACTTATTTCAAAACAGACTATGATAAACAAAACTTATATCGTACAAGGGCCCAAATAGCCTTAGTAAAGGATATTGAATCAAAATTAGATTTAATGGATAGCTATATTAAAGAGAGTTATAGTGAAAAATATAATGGAAAATATGCAAGGGTACTAAAAAGATAGTACTCTTTTTATATAAATAAACATATATTTTTATAGGTGATATAATGCGATTATCAGAATTACAAACAAAAGAAATAATAAATATGTCTACAGGTAAAAGACTAGGTTTAATAATAGATGTAATTGTAGATAATACTGGTTTAATAAAGTCGTTGATACTTGAAGAAAAAAAAGGCAAAAGATTCTCTAGAGAAGAGTATGAGTTAGATTGGAGTCAAATAGCCAAAATAGGAGATGACATAATTTTAGCTAAAGACAAAGTATAATAATTATGTTCACTAAGAGCCTATATAAATATAGTCTCTTTAGTGTTTATTTGAGCCAAAGTATTGTCTCAAATAAAAATATCAGTCTATAAAAGTCCTACCGCCATTTGATTAGTAATAAATAAATATAAAGAAAAGTATACTCAAAATACTTAAACTATGATACAATAAATATAGAAAAGGTGGTATAAATGAATAAAAAAGGATTTACATTAATAGAATTACTCGCAGTAATTGTAGTATTAGGAGTAGTACTACTATTAGCTATGCCTAGTATTTTAGATTCGATAAATGCCAGTAGAGACTCATCATATAAAATACTTATAGGTAATATTAAGACAGCCGCAGAGACATACTATCAAGAATGTGAGTATGGTGATTTAAGTGATAAAAACAAATATGGAAATTATGCTTGTACTATAGATAATAATACTATTAACACCACAATAGGAGCTCTTGCCAATACAGGCATATTAAAAGTATCCGCAGATGACTCGGGCTCCTTGATTGTTAAAGATCCAAGAGATACCACTAAAAATCTAAACAGTTGCGAGATACAAATAAAAAAAAGTGTAGATAATAAATTTAAAGTAACATATCAAATAAATGGTAGTACCCAAGATGGCTGCCCAACAACTGAAGATTTACAATGAGGAAGTGACTAATATGCAGTTAATAGGAAATAGTTGGGATAGTATTCTAAATGAAGAATATCAAAAAGATTATTTTAAGAAAATAGTATTATATATAAACAAAGCCTATAAAGAAAGACCTATCTTTCCTCCTAAAAATTACATACTAAGAGCCTTATCGCTAACAGATTATAATGATGTAAAAGTAGTAATATTAGGACAGGATCCATATCATGGAGTAGGTGAAGCCAATGGACTAGCTTTTTCAGTAAATGATGGAATCAAATTACCACCATCACTTCAGAATATATACAAAGAATTAAATAGCGATTTAAATATACCAATAAGTACCAAAGGTGATTTAACATGTTGGGCTAAAGAAGGAGTATTACTTTTGAATACCGTTTTAACTGTAGAAAAAGATAAGCCTGCTTCACATAAAAATCTTGGTTGGGAAAACTTTACTGATGCTATCATAAAGAAAATAAATGAAAAAGATACTCCAGTAGTATTCATACTATGGGGTAACTTTGCCAAAAGTAAAAAGAACTTAATAACAAATCCAAAACATTTAATAATAGAATCATCACATCCATCGCCATTTTCTTGTAATTATGGTTTCTTTGGAAGTAGACCATTTTCTCGTACTAATAAGTTCTTAAGAGAAAATAATATTAAAGAAATAGATTTTAAAGTAAAATAGGCATAAATGAATTTAAATAGGATATCTTAATATTGGTGACAATATTATGTACTATTTAAATTCATTTTTATTATATGGACTATTAGGCTTCATCATGGAAAGCACACTATTTAAAATATCAGAACCATCAAGAGTAAGTGGAGTCTTGTATGGCCCTATAACTCTAGTATACGGTCTTGGAGGAATAGCCCTAACGTTAGCAGATAAATATATTTTAAGCAAAATAAAATGTAATAAAGTATTAAAAATAATATTATCTTTTATAATTTTAGCACTTATCTTAACCACAGTAGAATTTTTATCTGGCTATCTATGTAAATTAATATTCAATACAGAAATGTGGAATTATCATAACAAACCATATCACATAGGAAAATATATTTGCCTTGAATATATACCATTATGGGGATTATTAGGAACATTAATTATCTATGTCTTAAAGCCATTCTTTGATAAAATAATAAAATTAATACCAAAGGAGGCTACATATTTATTATATCTAATAATGATCTTAGATATAATAATAACATTATTTACTAAATAAAAAAGACTATAATTTAAAATCATCATAGTCTTCATCACTCATATCTTTTCTATCAAAGAATAGTTTTTCTTTATATTTACAAAGTATAGCCACTATATTAGAAGGGAATTTCTTAATTAAAGTATTATATGTAGTAATATTATCATTATAGTAGTCAGTAGAATTATCTACTTTGGCATCAATATCTTTTATTTCCTTAATAATTTTTTTAATCTCATCACTCTTATCAATTTCAGGATAAGTACTTTTAAGTCCCTCTAATTCAATAGAAGCTTTTTTTAATATTCTATATAGTTCAAAATTACCAATTTTTCTACTTCTTAATTTAACTATATCGCCAAATATTTCTTCATCTTTATCTATATTACTCTTGACAATGGGAATGGCCCTATTGATTAAATCATATTTACTTCTAAGACAATTATCAATAATAGATTCAACTTCATTTATTCTAATAACATAGTCTTGAAACTTATTATATATAGTAGCATAAAAAATAATCATAGCACAAATAATAACAATTATAACCAAAATAATAATTAATAAACTTTCCATATTGTCACATCCTAAAAAAATTATATCAAAAAACTATATCTTTTTCAAGTGCTAATATGACAAAAAATAATACCGAAGTATTATTTTTAACTAAAATCTTTTATAAAATTAATAGGCTCATCAAAGGTAACAAAGTCTAGGTAAATCATAAGTACTAAATACCATTCCCCAGTATTAGGATTAGACATGATTACATGATCTCTACCAGACTGCTCTATAATACCTTCAAATACTCTATCTTGCCATAAAGTAGAACCAGGCACAGTAACATGAAGTTTTGCTTTCTTACCTCTATTCAATCTTAAAATATTTTCTATATATGATTGTTCAGAAGTAAGTGGATTAACCATAGTTTGCGTTTGTTCATAACTAGGAATAGATTGTTGATTAGGAACAGTATTGTTATTAAGTCCCACTCCAGGAAAAACAGGATTTTGATAATAACCACCATTATTCATATATTTTCACCTCTAATTAAATATATGATGTACATTTGACTATATAACTAAAAATAATGTCAAATAAAAGAATAAAAGTTTACAATAAACAAAAAACTTCTTATAATAAAAATGAGGTGATGTATAAATGAATACAAGAATAGGAATATCAAATAGACATGTTCATTTAACTAGAGAAGATGTAAATATTTTATTTGGCAATAATTACGAATTAACTAAAAGAAATGATTTAGACCAACCAGGTCAATATGCCGCTAATGAAACAGTAACACTAAAAACAGCCAAAAACATAAAAGAAGGAGTAAGGGTAGTAGGACCAATAAGAAGTTATACTCAGGTTGAAGTATTAAATTCTGATAAAGAATATTTTGGTATTAATCCTCCAGTAAGAAATTCTGACGATTTAGATAATTCTGAAGAAATAACAATAATAGGGCCAAAAGGACAAATAACAAGAAAAAATATATGTATAATTGCCAATAGACACATCCATATTAATACTAGAGATAAAGATAATTTCTATGAAGATGAAATAGTAAAAGTAAAAGTAGGAGATACTATTTTAGATAATGTTCATATCAAAATAGCGGATTCCTATGCTACATCTTTTCATATAAATAAAGATGATGCTATAAATCACCACATAGAAGCTAGTATGATAGGAGTCATTATAAAGGAGGATTAATATGTTCTCTAATACCAAAAAAATAATAAATATAGCCAAAAGAGAAGTAATTTTAAAAACAATTACTTCTCTTTTTGTTCAGAGTTTAGCATTAATAATACCAGTTTTCTGGAGTAAAACAGTAAATGAGGTAACTGGTTCTAATTATAAAGTAGGATATTACTTAATAATAATAACTGCTCTTCTTACTATATTTTATTATTATTGGTCATATCTAAATCAAAAAACATGGTTCAGACTATATAACAAACTATATAACGAATATACATTAGAAACAATATCAGAAACAAATAGCATAAACAGAATAAATTTAGGAGAATATACCAATATCTTAAATAATGATATAGATATAATATGTAATTTTTTTTGTAACTTAGTAACAAGAATATTTCAAGTAATAGAATTCTTTGTAATATATGCTTATTTTCTAAGTTTTAACTTCATAATATTTTCCGTTACTGTCATAATATCAATATTAATGGTAATAGTATATTTTAAATCGGGTAAAAAAGTTCAAGATCTAAATATTAAGAGAAAAGCTACTTTAGACAGTAAAACAATAATGCTTCATAAATTATATTCCTCCCTAGCAAATAAAAAAAGCAATACCAATAGTATTATAAGTTTATTTACTAAAGATAACAAAGCCTATCTAAGAGCAAATTACAACTATAATGTCATAATACAAGGTATAATATTTACCGTACTAGGTATCATAGAATTATCAAAATACTTCATTATCTTTTATTCAGTATATTTAGTAAAAATGGGTATGATAGAAATAGGAACTATTCTCTTAATATATAGTTATTATGATAATATAATAAATAATTTCAATGTTCTAGGAACAATAACTGCCGATTATCAAAGTTTTATAGTATCATTAAAAAGACTAAATAAAATATCATTACTATCAAGTAGTGTTGCCAAATAAAAACTATTATGTTAAAATAATTTCGTGATTTATATGAAGAAATTATTAATAAAACTAATCAAAAAATATCAGAGTATACCTTTTAAATCTCATGATAGTTGTAAATTTATTCCCACTTGTTCAAACTACATGATCGAAGCCTTAGAAACCCATGGCTTAATAAAAGGATTATATCTAGGAACAAAAAGATTATTAAAATGTAATACGTTTTTTAAAAAGAAATACACTTATGACCCCGTACCTAAGAAAAAAACTTAGGTATTTTCATAATTACCATTTTTTGGTAAAATATATTCAGGAGGGATAATTATGCCTAAATATGACTTTCACAATCAAATGGAACCACATGAATTTCAAAGATTTGCGGTTGATATTATTGATACAAGAGAAAAAACACATTTTGAAGTTTTTTCTGAAGGCAAAGATTTAGGTATTGATGCCTATAAAAAAACAAAAAATGGTATTACAACAATAGTTCAAGCAAAAAGAACTGAAAACTTTAAAGATTTACTAAAAGTTTTAAAGAACAGTGAACTTGCTAAAATTAAAAAACTAAACCCAGACAGATACATACTAATAACAAGTAGTACAATAAGTAAAACTCAAAAGCCTAAAATAATAGAGCTACTATCCCCATATATCAAAAACTCTGATGACATAATATCCAAAGAAGATTTAAACAAATATTTAACTAAAGAAAAATATAAAAAAATAGAATTAAATTATCCAAGTTTATGGTTTAACAGTGCGAATACCTTTTTAAAAGAAATGAGCGATGTAGTAAACCATTCTATTTATGAAGAATCTCTTGATGAATTAGAAAAAGTAAAACAATCAATGAAAAACTATGTTATACCAGAAAATTTTTCTACAATAATTAGTAATCTAGAAAATGATAGAGTTATCTTAATAGCAGGTAATCCCGGTATAGGAAAAACATCTTTAGGTAGAGCAATAGTTAGTTATTATATTATTAAAGATTATGAATTAATATATACAAAAGAGATAGATAAAGCCAATCAAGTTTACAAAAGAGATGGTAAACAGATTTTCTTCTTAGATGATTACTGGGGATCATCATTCAAAGATAAAAACTATTCACATATTGAAAATACCAAGTTTATTAATTTTGTTGATAAAATATCAAAAACAAATAATAAAATATTAGTAATAACTTCAAGAGATTACATAATAAAACAAGTAGATAATGATTTAAAAAGAATATTAGGCAATAAAGAATACCTTCTAGATATAAAAAAAATAAGTCTAAACTTAAGATACAAAATACTTTATAAATACTTATCCACATCAAATATAAATTATAGTTATATAGAATATATTTTAGAAAATCCCGAAATGATAATTAAACATAATAACTTTAATCCCAGAATAATAGAAATGTACATAAATAGCGATTTTCATTTAGAAGTAACTAAATATAAGTACTTAGAATACTTAATAGAAACATTAGATTCACCAATAAGTTTTCTAGATGAAGTTTATCAAAAGCAAACTAAAGAAGCACAACTATTATTATATTTAATGCTTACCATAGAACCACCAATACTGCTAGAAGATTTAGAAGAAGTTTATTTAAATATATTAAATTCATCAAATAAAAATTACAATAATTATAATTTGGAAAACATTATATCTCAGTTAGAAAAAAACTTTATTAGAACCTATTATATCAATAATAAAGGTATAGTCATAGATTTTATAAATAATTCAATAATCGATTACCTATATGACTGTAAAGATAATTTTAAAGAGTTTGAATTCGATATAATAAATAACTTAACATATTTTAATCAAATGATATTTTTCTTAAAAGATGAGGATAACTTCTGGAAACTACCATTATTACCAAATTCATATAAAACTATAAAAGACAAATTAATTAGTGATATAGATAATCTCAGCATAATAATAGGGACATTCTATGATACAATAGAATACTACAATATGACTAGTGAAGAGCAGTTAATATATAAGTTATTAAAGCTGTGCAATATAGATGATTTAGATAAAGAAGTAATAGAATTAATCATAGAAAAATATAATCAAATTATTAATGCTCTAGATAATAAAGATAGAACATACATATATGAAGATAACCTTTCTGAATTATTGCGAATATATGAAAAAATAAAAAAATATATAAATGTAAACAAAAAGGAATATGTAGATATATATTATAAAAATATTGAACATACATATGAATTAAATTTATTAGTAAAAAATAAAGAATTTCAAGAAGAAATAAAAGCCATTGGCTTAGATAACAAGCAGAAATTAACAGACTTATACAAAGATATGATATATTACGATTTACAATATTATTATTATAATGAGATGTATCAATCACTTGGAAATCTATATTGTCTACTGGAAACAGAACTATATGATTTTTATAAAGATGATGATGAAATATTAGATGCTATAGATAATTACGATAACATACCAAAATCATATTATGATGACAAGGAAGAGATAATGAATAAAGAAAGTTTAGAAAGTAATTATGATACAAATGAAAAAATAATGGTAAAAGAATTAAAAATAAATTGTGAATGCCGTAAGCCTAAACCTGGGATGTTGTTGCAGGCAGCAAAGGAATTTAACATTGATTTATCAAAGTCATGGATGATAGGAGATGGAGAG
>ENA-OPDT01000531-OPDT01000531.1-human-gut-metagenome-genome-assembly--contig:-NODE-531-length-13560-cov-4.024658_pt1 | contig 13560 bp, 9 predicted proteins | sample MGYA00241627_ERZ501517 | MGnify/ENA primary metagenome ERZ501517 (study PRJEB25962, sample SAMEA2042435) | human gut metagenome | biome: human gut; feature: human-associated habitat; material: faeces... | reverse complement strand
ACAGCGCCCCAGCAAAAACCGGAAAACGGGCGGCGGCTGACACAGACAAAAAACAAGCCGCAGAAAAACGATACGGAGGACAAACGGCTGCTGACAATACACAAGCAGCTGAAAAGCGGAGCGGAGAACAAGCGGCAGCTGGCGGAAGCCGCGGTTTTCGGCATACTGCTCGTTGCCGGGCTGAGCATCTGGCCGTTGTATCAGCACTATTTCCTCAACGTCGGGTTTGACTTTGTGCCGCCGCAGGAACATCTGTCGCTTAAAAGCTACGGCTTGTGGCAGCGGTTTAACCCGCTCGGTGCCCTGTTTTATCCGCAAATGTTTTATAATGATTTCGGCATTAACCTGTGGGAGACGATGACAAAAACGGCGCTGTTCGGGCAATGGGACTTCTCTATGCGCGGGGCGGACATTATGGGGCTGATTACGGCGCTGGTTCTGATTTATAAAGCCTTGCTGGTTTTGGCGGTTGTTGCGGCCGCTTATCTGGGCGTCAAGAAACGGCAGACACAGGCATTCTGGCTGACAATGATTTTACTGGCGGGGATTATCGCAGGGCAGATTATGTTCGGCCTTAAGCACCCGTATATGTGTAATCAGGATTTTCGCTATGTCGCAATTATCACGCTGCCGGTTGCGCTGCTGCTGGCACAATTTTTTGACAAGCTCTCGGATGCCGGACGGCGGACGGGGAAAACTTTTGCCTGCGGTGCAGGGCTGGCGCTGATTGCGGCGTTTGCGTTTCTTTCGGCGTTCGTCTGGTGGCGGATTTCATTCTGAGGCGGCGGGAAACGGGGCAACGAACAGCCGGACGGAAACCGGCGGAGGGAAAAAAGCCGGCAGAAATATGTTTGACAAAACCTTTAAAATATGGTATTCTTAAGACCTAATTAAGTATAATTTAAAAGTAATGATTATGAAAAATTATTTTGAATTCGTGGACACGAACCGCGAGCAGTTTATGGCTTTATTAAAGAGTAATGAATTTAAATGCAACGCCGCAGGCCGCAGATTTATGGCTGAAAGCGTCAAGGTATCAAAATCCCGTCCGGTTACCGTTGATATGGATACTTTACGCTATGCGGAAGAAATCGGCGGATTGAAACCCGGGTCGGAATTTAAATACCCGAATGCGCAGGGCGGAATTTCCAAAGCGGTCGTATGCTCATTGTATGACCTGCCGAAGAATATGATACATCCGTTCCTGTATTGTTTCAGCGGAATGATGACGGCACCGCTGTTTGCGTTTGAAATCTTACGCTTTTATGCAAAGCAGACAGGACGTGTGCTGCCGTTCCTTTCTTCCGGAAAAGAAGGTAACAAGGGCTTGTTTCAGAAGCTTTTTTACCGTGAAGAGGGGCTTATCCGCAAAACGGAGTATGATACGTATTACAAACTGATGAGCCTTTTGACCGGCACGCAGTATGCATACAGGAATTATACCCCGTGCGAAGACGACGATTCCGAAGGCAACCTGATTGAGATATACAATTTTGCGGTATCTCAGGGGCTGAAAGAAGTAACGTTTGTCATCTGTTCGGGCAATCCGTTCTATGACAAACGATTGCTGGCGGAGTGGATGTGGCAGCTGAAGCAGGAAAAATTTGCCGCAGTCAAAGTCAACCTCGCGTTGGCGCATTGCCCGATTTTCCTGCCGAAAACCTTAGCGGCAGTGCCGGAAGCGAAAATATCCGAGATTTACCTCGGCTATATCGCTGCCAGCCTCGGCCCTCTTAAGAAGGATACGGTACGCTTCAACGGCGTTACCAAATCCGCAAAGCCGGAGCGTTATACCATGCCCGGCGTTTTCGGAGCGGACTGGGAAAAGTTCCGGGATATTATCGTCAATTACTCCAACATGGGGTGGCCGAACTATCAGGAAATCCTGTACGGCATTGACCATGAAGAAGCTGTTGCCAACATTATCCTGTCGGATTTGTTCGCACGCGCATCATATACGCCGGAAGAGTATGACAGAGGAATTACCTCCCTGCTCGGTGCGTATGCCGATTTTATCGGCGGTGCGTATACTCCGTGTTCACACGGAAAATTCAGAAACTTTTTGCAAAATACGCCTGATGCGCGCTATTTTGAGTAAGGTTTTGATTTTCGGCTCCCTGCGGGGAGCTTTTTTTATGGACGTAAGAGAGTCAGACCGGAAAACGGGAAACGGCGAGGGCCAGCCGGACGGGAAAAGCTGAGAAACCGGAGGAAGGCTGTGCGGCGTGCGGACGGGAAAAGCAGATAAACAGAAAGGAAGCAGGGCGACGAACGAACGGGGAAAGTGGACAACGGCGTCCGGGCGGAAGGCGAACAGCAGCTGAGGTGGATAACCTGCCGGCAGCATTGAAAGTTTTTGCGCAGGGCTATATTATGATGCGGAATTGGGCAACGATTTTAACAATATAAGGGTTCAGACAGCAATGTGGCAGCCGGTTTTGATGATTAACGGGTTTATCATTTTCGTTTTGGGAGCATTGATGCTGCTGCCGGCAGCGGCATTGAAATACTACACCGGTTCGTTTGATGCCATTTTTATCCAAAACAGCATTCTGACGATGTTTATCGGCGGGTCGCTGTTTCTGGCAAATTACGGCAAAATAAAAAACATCTCTATCCTCCAAGGATATCTGATTACCGTTATATGCTGGTTTGCCTGCCCGCTTATCTGTGCCCTCCCCCTTTACGGCAACGGAGACATTCAAACTTACGCCGACGCTTTGTTTGAAGCGACATCCGGCCTGACGACCACAGGTTCGACCATTTTAAGCAATGTTGAGGCGCAGCCAAAATCCGTCTTGTTCTGGCGCGCCGTGCTTAACGGCATCAGCGGCGTCGGCATCGTCATTTTTGCGGTCGCGCTGATGCCTTTTCTGGGAATCGGCGGCATGCACATCTTCAACAAGGAAAACTCTGACATTGAAGAAAAATTCCTGCCCAAAATCCGCTATATCGCCAAGGACATTATTCTGGTATATGTCTTGCTGAACATCATTTGCGCAGTTTTGCTGAAATGGGCGGGCATGAACTGGTTTGACGCAATATGCCATGCGCTGGCGACGCTGTGCACGGGCGGACTTTCTACAAAAAACAATTCCGTTGCTTATTTTGACAGCCCGATGATTGAAACCATTATAGGCATTTTTATGCTGCTGGGGTCGCTGCCGATGACCTATTTTGTTTTAATTGCGAAAAAGCGAAGCTTTGCTTCCGTTATTGAAAACAATCAGGTCAATACGTTTTTGAAACTGGTTTTCTGGTATATCCTGATTATCAGCGCATTTTATGCCTATACCTCAGACATTCCGTTTGTTACGGCATTCCGGAGAGCCTCTTTTAATATGATTTCGGCTATGACGACAACCGGCTTTTCCTCATATGATTTTATCCAGTGGGGGACATGGGCTGTCGCCGTTTTCTTCATTTTATTCCTGCACGGCGGCTGTACGGGTTCGACAACCGGTTCAATTAAAATTTTCCGCTGGCAGGTTATTATGGCCTTTTTCAAGAAGAACGCAACCAATTCCCTCTCGCCAAGCCAGGTAACGGTTATGAAAGCCGGCGGAAAGGTCATCGACGACAATATCGTTTCTTCGGTGTTCGTCATGGCATTCGGCTTTTTGCTTGCCATTATGCTGTTTACGCTGATTATTTCCATGACGGGAGTAGACTTTGTTACGGCGCTCGGCGCGGTTGCGGGCAATATAACCAACTCCGGCCTGGGCCTGACCGAGGCAACCGGACCGGCCGGTAGTTTTGCCGGATTTACGCCTTTTGTAAAATATATCCTGTCGTTTGTCATGGTTTTGGGGAGGCTGGAAGTTATTGCCGTCTTTGTCCTGCTGCGCAAAATCCATCTGATGTAGATTGACAAAAAGGGGATTGGATTGAAGCGGAGCTGCAGCATGCGGCAAAAAAAGGTTCCTATTTTTTCAGCATCTGCCTGTGGATATAATGTTCTGATTTTTTGCAAAGTCATTAAAACAAAAGTTGATGACTTTAAACGAACGATTTAATTCAGCAATATTGGTAAAACAAACAGTTAGATCAAAACGATTAAATTATTACAAAAAAATATTATAAATTAATGATTTAAACTTGACTAGAAAAGCTCTGCCCAGTTAAATTGAAAATGGACGTTTTAGAAAAAATTGCTGAATTAAATCGTTCGTATTTTTTCAACACATTTTTTAGGACGTTTGCATAGAAACTTTTTTAGGAGTTACTTTATGAAAAACAAACTTTTATTGACTACGGCTTTAGTCGGCGTCGCATTCGCAATGCCGACAATGGCTGCCGAAGAATGGGACGGAAAAACAAGTTATCTCATACCCCAAGGAGAAACCCTTGTTTTAGAAGAAAATTCTTTGGTTGAAAATATTACAAACAACGCCGATGGTATCGGCGGAGCCCTTTCTACTAGCAAGCCGAAAAATGGAGTTGAAAATCCTGGTACGCTTATCGTCAAATCAGGAACAGTATTTAAAAACAATACGGCAAAATATGATGGCGGCGCAATTGCCAACTTTGGCGTTTTAGACATTGACGGCGCTACATTTGAAGCGAACAAATCCCAAACCGGAACAACAGACAGCCAACCTGTCGGCGGCGGGGCCATCTCATTAGGCATTGATTCTAAAACGACAATCAAGAACACAAAGTTTGTCAATAATGAAACCGGTTTCAACGGCGGCGCCATCGGGACCAGACGTACTATCAACAACGGGGATATTACCAATGGTTCGCATGAAAATCACAGTCTGATTATATCTGATTCCGCCTTTATCGGAAACAAAGCGACCGGAACGACCACAGACCAGGCCGACAATAAACTTCAGGGCGGCAACGGCGGCGCAATCGCCAACTCCTTTAACAACACCCAAATCAGCAATACCGTTTTTGAAAAGAACGAAGCAATCAACGGCGGGGCGGTTTACAACCAATCCCTTTACAATACGAATAATCAGGCGCAGGAAACCGACAAAGGCGGAGACATCAAATTTGCCGATGTTACGTTTGACGGCAATAAAGCTTCAACCAACGGCGGAGCCATCTTTAACGATGCTAACACCAATGCAGAACTGTCCGGAACGGTGGTATTTTCCGGAAACGAAGCAGGAAATGCCGGCGGTGCTATTTTTGTAGCTGATGCCAGCAGTTCCATGGAAATTGCTTCCGGAGCCGTCTTCAAAAGCAATTCCGCAAAGCTCGGCGGGGCGATTTATAACAAAGGAAACCTCGGTACTCTGGATGGCGTTACCTTTGAAGACAACACTGCCGAAACAAACGGCGGCGCGATTTTGAACTCCACCGGCGGCAAAATTGCCTCTATTACAAACAGCATCTTCAAAAACAACACTTCCACGAACGGCGGCGGTGCTGCGATTTATAACAAGGGCGGTGAGATTGCCGAAATCAGCAATACTGTTTTTGAAGGCAATATTGCGGAAAAAGGAAACGGCGGCGCCATTTTTAACGGTGGCACGACAGCAGCCAACATCACACTTGACAATGTCCAGTTTATCGGCAACCAGGCGGCAGACGGCAGCGGCGGAGCTATCTCCACCAGCGGTGTCGTTAATATTGCCAACGCCACGTTTGAGAACAATTCCGCATCAACAGGCGGCGGCGCAATTAACGTTGACGGAACGGTTAAATTGAGCGGCGAAAACACCTTCTCCGGCAATAAAGTCGGCGATAAACTGAACGATATTAACCTGAATCAGAACAACGGTCAGGCCAAGGTAGACGTCAGCGGCACGCTGACGCTTGACGGAGGCATTTCCGGCGAAGGCACAACTTCTTTTGCGGATAATACGAAGCTCAATATTACTGAAAACACAACGTTTGGCGAAGATGTCGCAATCACTATCGGTGAAAACACCGAACTGGGCCTGATTGTCGACAGCGGTGAAGAATCCGCAGAGTTTGACACGAGCAAGCTGCTGGGCGAAAACGGCTTCACACTGGCAGACAACGCTTTGTATAATGCGATTGTTGGCGATGACGGAAAAGTTACCATGGAACAGAAATCCGCCGACGAAGCGGCTGCCTCTCTGGGGCTCTCCGGTTCACAGGCAGAAGCCGTTTTGGGCGCAATTTCCGGCGGTTCTTCTGACAACGCCAACTTTAACAGTTTCAGAGAAGCGTTGAACCAGCATCTGCAATCTGCCGACAAGGCGCAGGTTTCCAACGGTACCGGCGCAGCGGATTTGCTGACCGCAGACGCCAATCCGGTTATCAGATCGGTTGAAACCGGTATTCATAATATGGTATTCTCGGCTGTTTCTGATGAACTGAACGGAACTTCCGCAGCCATGGCCGAAGGAAAATCTTCCGGCGATGCCTTTAAGCAGGTTAAAGCCTGGGTAAGAGCATTGTTCAGCCACTCCGACCACGAATCGACGTCAAAAGCCAGCGGTTTTGACACGAACAGCGACGGCGTCGCCATGGGTATCGACAAGCAGCTTGACAACAGGACGAAAGTCGGCCTTGGCTATGCTTACAGCAGCACGGATATTTCCTCGGGTATTCGCGATACGGACGTTGATACGCATACCGCGTTTGTTTACGGGCAGTATAAGCCGGCAAACTGGTACATCAACACCGTTGTTGCTTATAACTGGTCTGATTACAGTGAAAAGAAAGCTGCGCTCGGATTTAACGCAAACGCTGATTATGACGTCGAATCCTGGGCTGTCCAGTCTTTGTACGGATATGAAATGCAGCTGAACGGCTATGACGTTACGCCGGAAGCCGGACTGCGCTACGCCCATATCTCGCAAGACGGATATACCGACGCTCTCGGAACGTCCGTTGCCGCCAATGACAGCGACATTCTGACCGCAATCGTCGGGGCGAAAGTTGCCAAGGATTATGCTTTGGACAGCGATACCATTATCCGTCCGGAATTGAGAGCCGCCGTTACTTATGATTTGGTTGACGACGCCAACAATTCCAACGTGGTTTTGGCTAACGGCGTTGCCTATCGCGTCAACGGCGAAAAGCTGAACCGTTTGGGATTTGAACTCGGCGCAAAAGTTGCTACCGATGTTTCTGACAACTGGGAAATCTCCCTCGCTTACGAAGGCGGTTTCCGTGAGGATTATCAGAACCATACGGGTATGCTGAACGCCAAATACAAGTTCTAAACTTCCCACTCCTCATCTAAGGGAAAAGGCAGAGAGTACAGCGGACTCTCTGCCTTTTTTGTACATCATTCGGGAGAAGCGATGCTACCGGGGTAAATCGGATATCCTGGGGCAGATGGTTCTCCTGAGGCGGATTGGGTATTATTGGGGTGACTGGCGCTGTTTATGAGGATTGGCACTGTTGGAGCGGCCTGGCGTTAGCACTGTTGGGGCGGATTGCTGCTGTGTATGAGGACTGATATCGGCGGGGCAAAATTCCGTGGCATTTCGTCCCGTATCCGCCGCAAAAACAAACATATACAATAAAAATGCGCAACACTTGACAAAACTGTTGACATAATTTTATTTCCGGGTGTAGGCTAAAGATGATAAAATAAGCATATGTTTCACTAAAATTTTATAAATATGGATAAATTAGGTTTTATTCCCAATCCTGAGCAGTATGCTCCGGCGGGAGACGAAGTGATTTTTGACAATTCGATTGACGCACTGGAATTTTTTCAGGACTTTTACGGCGGCAACGGCGTCGTGCTTCTGGCAAGCATATCACTCAACAACCTGGCTTGCTCCAATATGCTGGTATGGGTGTATTTTGACCTGGACGCCCAGGACATCCGCTCATTAGCACCGGTGTTTAAGCTGGACAATCCGGAAGTTTTTCATGAATGCGAATTTACCAAACTTCTGCCGCTGACTAACGAAATCTTTCTGTTTTGGCGGGAGGCGCTGTATTCTACGGTGTTTACCTCTGCCGGAGAAGTTGCGATAAAGAAAGTCCGGGCGGTTTTGTCTGAAGCAGATATGCTCAATATCCTCAGGCTTGAAGGGGCTTTTGAGGCGGAAGACGTTTATCCGGTGGAGCTTTATTCGCTGCAACAGGAGAAATTCGCCTGTATATGCTGGTCGATTGAACAAAAGGACACTGATGACGTTGTCTGGCATCCGGTTTGCAAAGACGACGAAAAGCTGCTGGACGCTTTTGACGGAGACACTCTCACCGAATATCCGGTAGAACTCGGCGAAACGGCGACTATCGGCGGCGAGCTGTTTAAGCTCTGTTATAATGCGGCTGAAGGAAAACACTTTGAAAAAGTTTCGGCGCAGCAAAATGCCCTGAAAACCGCAGCCGGCGAGAAATTCCGCATTATTCCCGGACAACACCGGCAGCCCGGATGCCAAAAGACGGCAATGAGCGGATTTTCACAAAAAAGCGGCGGTTCCGTAAACGACAACAATGTACAAAAGGAAACCAGCGCTGCCTCCGGAAACGGATTTGCAACCGTAAAAATGCAGACCGATACGGCGAACGGGAAACCGAAAATCATTCAGTTCAAACCCAAACGCTGAAAGCTGCGAGGTTATAGACTGACGAAACTCGGAGCTGTTGGAGACATACATTTGAACTGTCGGGAACATAAAACGGAGATTTTATGAGAAAGGGCGGCATTACCGCCCTTTTTTGTGCCTTTTGTTTAGAATACAACCGCAACATAAAAAAATTCTTGCAGGCAGACCTTATATTCTTGTGCACTATCCTCTTGCACACTATCTTCTTGCGCACAGGCCTTATTTCGATGTCGATCCCAAACCGCCGTTGCGTCTTGCCGTAGCGTTATCGTCAAATGTGATGCCGAAAGGCAGAAAAATCCCCTGACAGATCGAGGCGCCGGCTTTCAGCTCCAGAACCTTACCGCCATTGCAATCGTTGGTCATCTTTACAAAAATATGCCCTTCATTGTCCGAGTAATAATAATCGCCATCAATTATCCCAATCGTATTGTCCATTTGCAGGCGGTATTTAAAACCCAACCCGGATTTGGGCATAACGCCCAAAAACCAGCCGTCTTCCATTCTGACGCGTATTCCCGTCGGCAATAGAAAATTCTCCTTCGGTTTCAGGGAGATATCTACCGGCGTGTAAAAATCGTATCCGGCAGAACCGGACGTTGCCCGGGAGGGAAGCCGGATACTGTCATATATGCGCCGGATTTCAGCGTCATCTGTCAGAAAAGTGTTTTTCCATGCCGTTTCAAACTGATTGAAACTGACTTTGGCAAATTCGGCTATACGGGGCATATTTTTCTCCTTAGTACAGTTTATCAAAACAAAGCCGGAACGGGAACTGCACCGGCAAACTTCCCGTGGCGGCGGAATTGCAGCGATTGTTGCGCCCTGATGCCGGAAAACCGGCAGCTATGGCGTTTCCGCACGTCTAAATTTGCGGCAATTATGGCGGCCTGCCGACGGCTTGACAAGAAAAATGCTTGCTTTTTCCTCATTTATTCTTTATGATGCGTTTAAAAATCAATTATTGTTTCACTTAAATACATTTTTATGAATAATTTTGTAAAAAGAATTTGGTTTGGGGCCTTGTTGCGCCCGCAGTGTTGGATTTGTGCCGCCGTTAATCATCAGGTTGTCGGCGGAGCCATAGCCGTTTTGCTGTTTCTGCTTACCGGCTGGTTTGCAACGGCAGGATTTGTGGCGTTGTTCGTTTTTCTGTTTATGGTACATCTTATCATCTTTCCGGAAAAGACCTATACCCTGCAGATGGAGGACAAAACGCTCTTTATTGCAATTTATGCTTCCGACTTTGCCAGACGGCACAGGAAAGACAGCAAACGCAAACGCTTCATCATCAGAACTATCGCATGCCACGCCGACGGTTTTTGCGAAACGGTATGGCCGGACAGCGAAGTGTTCGGATATGACGACAGCCTGTGCCGCTACGGCATTTTTCTGGCTAAGCCTTATCCCGCTACATGGGCCGTTGTCTGCAACGGATTTGAAGACGGGCGTTTTCTGGGACGGAAACTCTGCAATTATGTTTTTGCCGAACGGATAGCGGCCGGAAAAAACCTTCTGATTTTTTTCCACGGCACAGCTATGTTCCCTGTTGAAACCGTTACTTTCAGCGTTGACCCGGATTTGTCCTGCAAACCCGGAAGCGTTGTTTTTCAGGAAATTTCGCCGTCAGGCCTGTCCGAGCTTTCTGCTGACAAGGCGGATAAAACAAGCGGAAGGTTTCTGCTTTGTCAGAATGAAGCAGGCTCAACGCTTTTCAAGTGTTGCCTTGCTCAAAACGGTATGCCGGCAGCCTATCATGTATCGGCTGAAGACATTTGCCTGAACAAACACTGACGCATTCATAAGCACTGACGCTTTTGCCGCCGTTCTTTTCCTAAACGCCCCTTAAACGGGGCGTTTTTTTTGCAGGAGATTTGCGTCGTGCTCCTTAAAAAATATTATGGGCAGGAGGTTTGCCTCGCACTCCTTAAAAACAGAACATTATTGGCCGGATGTTTACATCGCACTCTTTTTTCAACAAACAGAACATAATTAGAACGTTTTTATTGACAAAGAGGTTCGGCAATACTAAGATGACTATGAAACAAGATTTTGAAACTATACGGCTGGCACATATTCCGAGGCTATGATGAAACACTATATTGCCCTTGCAGACTGCGACTGTTTTTTCGTTTCGGCGGAGCGGGCTTTCAATCCGCGGCTTGGCGGGCGGGCGGTGGCGGTTCTTTCCAACAACGACGGCTGCGTCATTTCGCGGTCGAGAGAAGCCAAAGCGCTGGGGTTGAAGATGGGCGAACCTTATTTTATGGCCAAGAAACGCCTGCCGCAGGTTTTGTATGTCCGTGCCAATCACGATCTTTACCGCAGTATTTCGGCAAAAGTCATGGCTAAGTTCAAATCGTTTACGCCGGACGTCGAAGTCTGTTCGGTGGACGAAGCTTATCTTGACCTGACCGGAACTAAGCTGCTTTACCGGCAGAATTACATCAAAACGGCACAAATGATCAGGCAGGCGGTGTGGGATGAACTGCACATTCCGGTTTCCATCGGCCTGTCGACGACAAAAACGCTGGCCAAACTTGCCAGCGACAAAGCCAAAAATGCAGGCGGCGTTTTTGCCATCGGGTCGGCGGAACGAAATAAGATTCTGGCGCAGACGCTGATTGCGGACGTTTCCGGCGTGGGAAGAAAGCTGCTTCTGAAAATGCGGGAAGAGTGCATTTTTACCGCTTTGGACTTTGTAATGCGCCCGGATTACTGGGTTAAGGCGAGGTTCGGAACGCATGGGGCGGATTTGAAAGCGGAACTGTCGGGAATCCCCCTGTTTAAGGTGGAACCGGACGACAAGGCTCCGCTTTCCATTCAGCAAACTTCCGCCCTCAGGGAATTCAGCAGCGACATTGCCGTCCTGAAAACGGATTTGTGCCGCCATATCCATACCGCCTGCCGCAAAGCCCGCAGCGAAGGCGCCAAGGCCGCCGCCATTGAAGTCATGCTCCGAACCAAAGATTTTAAGGTGGTAACGGCACGCGCAAAACTTGACTTTGCCAGCAATCAGGAAACGGAAATCACGCCCCCTGCCCTGCGGCTGCTGACGCAGCTGTTCACGCCGGCTGTCGTCTGGCGCAGCACGGGAATTACCCTGACGGGACTGGTTTACGGAGAACGCGAACAGCTTGACCTGTTTCAACCGGCGAAAAAAAGCGACGACCGGCTGGGGAGCATTCTGGATGAACTGGAAGAAAAATTCGGCAAAAACATTGTCCATTTAGGATAAAGCCGGGAGATATAACCGGAAAGGCACTGAAAGCTGATTTCCAGGAAAAGACGACCGCAAATTGCAGAAACTGAAATTAAAAACCGGCAGAGAAAGACTGGCACTGTGCCGTATTTTATGATTGACCAAGGGCGAAAAATATGGTATATTAAAAGCGTGATGAATATTGTGATGTTGATTAGTTTGAAAATTATTGTTTTAATTATAACAGGGATTACTGTTAGTTTGGAGAGATTTAGGACGCGCAGGGATTGTTTACGGCTCAAGCAATGGGTTGTTTACGGTTTTTGCAGGTTCACTTATTAAAATTCGGTTTAGAAGGCGGTTAGCTTGCGCTGATGCTCCTACGCGGAGAGATGACCTGGGTTTTATGAGTTAAAATAAGTTTTGAAGAGCTGACAAGTGCTTTGTTTTCTAAAATCTAGATATATGACAACAGATTTTACAAGCATGATCTTGAGTATGCGGGAAAAACTGACAAAACCGTTATTGATTGTAACAGTTTTGAGTATTGTCGCAGCCTTTTTCCTCGGTTGGGGTTTTTGGCTGGTGGCTGCCATACTTTTGGTATTTGTAACCTTTATTAACGGTATGTATGTTATCATGCCGGGACATGCGGGTTACAAGATTACCTTGGGAGCCATGGCAAGCAAAAGTTTTTCTGCCGGTTTCGGCTGGATGATTCCGTTTATCTCTTCAATGAGTGAAGTGGACATCACCCGCCAGCGCCATCAGGATACAAACAACATGAAGAACAAAGAAAGACGTGATATCGCGTTGACTTATGTTCTGACATGGAATTTGAATCCTGCTCATGTGCATACTCTCCACGCTACAATCGGAGAGAATGACTACATTAGTAAGGCATTATGCCCGCAGCTTGATGCCGCTTTTACCGAAGTGGTGGCTGAAAAGACCTACGAGGATATCAACGGCAAACTTGCCGAGTTGTCATCAGAGGTCAAGGCCAATTTCGAACCGCGCTATGACCACTCTTTGTTTGAAAATGTTGAACTGAACATTATCAATGTTCAATTTGACAAAGATTACGAAGATGCCGTCAGCGAAATGGCTAAGGTCGAAATGCAGAGAAAAATTGTTGAGGAAAAGGCCGAACAGCTGAAAATCTCAACAAAAGCGCAGGCAGAAGCCCGCGAAATGCAGGCAGACGGTGAAGCCGCTTACGTTCGTAAGATGGCAGAAGCTGAGGCTGAAGCTATGAAACTGAAGGGGGCTTCCGAGAATGAAGTACGGGAAAAGCTGGGAGAAATCCTCAAAGCCCATCCTGAACTTATCAAGGAAGTTTTGGCGAAGAATTTCCCGAAGGTCTACGGTGGCGGAAACGTTACTCCGATGATGGATCTTGGAGATTTGCTTGGCAAATAACCCTTATCCCTGTTAGAAAGGTTCCCTGTGCGTCTGCACAGAGAACCTTTTTTTGTAATCGTGCGACAACCCCGGTTTTGCGGCTGTCCCGCCAAATACAGAAGGCGGCGGCAAGCAAACGGGACGCGATTATTTTTCGCCGTCGCGCAGAACGTCTATTGCCCGCTGCAGCTGGATTTCTTCAACTGCGTATAGCGGCATGCCATTCAGTACCAAGGTCGGAACGCTCTTCATGCCGATTTTGTCGGCAGTCGCTTTTATGCTCTGCAGGATATTTTTAGTTTCGTCAGAAGCATAGTCTTTTTTAAACTTTGCCATATCCAGCTTTAAGTTGCGCGCAAGCTTGTCGATCACTGGTTCGTTGACAACCCGTTCCGCCATCAGGCCGGAATACATTTCCAAAAACTTGCCCTGATTATGCGCGGCAACGGCGGCTTT
>ENA-OPDT01000517-OPDT01000517.1-human-gut-metagenome-genome-assembly--contig:-NODE-517-length-13863-cov-1.709806_pt1 | contig 13863 bp, 9 predicted proteins | sample MGYA00241627_ERZ501517 | MGnify/ENA primary metagenome ERZ501517 (study PRJEB25962, sample SAMEA2042435) | human gut metagenome | biome: human gut; feature: human-associated habitat; material: faeces... | reverse complement strand
GTAGGAGTCATTCCTAATACACAGACTTCTGCAGGCTTACCGGTACTTAGGCAGACATCCGATTCTTTTGCCAGCGGACTATCCGGATTTCCGGTGATAACGATAAACTTCAGATCCGGGTCCAGATTATGGGCTAAGCGGGTTAATTCCACAATCTCACGTGTCTTGCCAGAGTTAGAGATCAGCAGGAGTAGATCGTTTTTTTGTAAGATACCCAAATCTCCGTGTTGCGCCTCGCTGGGATGCAGAAAGACGGATGGAATACCGGTGGAACAGAAAGTAGTAGCAATGTTCATAGCAATCTGCCCGGCTTTTCCCATACCGGAAGTTACCAGTTTTCCCTTTTTCTGATGTATTTGTTCTACAATCAGTTTCACCGCTTTTTCATAAGCGTCTGTTACGGGGATGTTGAGCACAGCTTGTGCTTCCTGTTGCAAAAGTTGTTTGATGGAGTCTATCATATAGGATCAGTTTATTTTTTCTTTTAATTCATTAACGGCTTTATTTGTAAAAGAAACTACTAGTATTTGAGATGGTTTAATATTTCTTTTATCAACCAAATATTTAACTTTTGCAGCCACTGTAGTTGTTTTTCCGGCACCAGCACCAGCAATAACAAGACAATAATCTTCATCTGTAAGAATTACTCTTCTTTGATCTTCATCCAAAAGAATGTTCTTATCAACTTTCTTCAAAATACCATCAAAATATTCCCGCTCATTAATTAGCGCCTGTTTAATATATTGTTCATTATGAAAATCAATTATTTCATTTATTTTATCAATATTTTTATTTTCATAACAATCAATATTATTTTTTATTGTATCTGAAAAAATATATGGAGTTTGAAAACATAAACCTATATTTTCACGAAGTTTAGTCTTATGTAAATCTCTTAATTCAACATCATCGATTAAAATGCTTCCTTCATATGAAATAAATCCTAAAAGTAATTTAGTTAAAACACTTTTTCCACTTCCATTAGATCCAACTAAATAAATATTTTCACCCTCATTTATAGCGAAATTAATATCCTCCAATACTATTTGATTGTCAAATTTTATATTAACATTTTTGAATTCAATTTTTTTATAATCAGGTGTTACAATATTTTTGCATATTAAATCTTCCTCATTTAAATTTAAAAATTCTTTTATTCTTCTAGCGGGCACTAAAAAGTCATTAATACCTTCGACAGCATAAATTACATTTTGAAAATAACTTAACATGGTAGTCGAATATGTTAAAATTGCCATTAATCCACCAATTTGCATATTATCATTTATTATCATAATCCCACAAACTAAATAGATAATTGGAGTACTTAAAGCTTTTATACCACTTGCGATCAATTCATAATATATCAAATAATCTATCTCTTTTATATCATATTTTAAATATTCTTCACTATTAATATTAAATCTATGTATTTCATTATTTTGATTATTTGTCATTTTTATCATTTTAGGATTATAAATTGAATTCATTGTCTTTTTTATTAATCCTTCAGATAACGTTACTTTTTTATCTACAATGTTTTTTGTATTGATACAATACCATACTGACATTAAAATTATAATTAGGATAATTATTGATAAAATTAAACAAACTTTAAAATTAAGTTCAATAATTACATTTAATGAAAAAAAGGTATAAAAAATAGTGTTAAGTATTAAATTTAATTTATCATTTATATAAGATATATAATTACTTGAATCACTAGCTATTCTCTGTAATATTTGACTATTTTCATAACCAATGTAGCTATTATAATCTAAATACGTTGTATGTCTTAATAGTAAATTTTTAATATTATTGTTCATACCTAATCTTAATTTTGTATTATATTTACTTCTAATATAATTAAATATCGAAATAATAAAGGCCATAATAACCATAAAAATAGCAGCAACTATTATTTTTGATAACTTACTATCATTATAAAAAAATGTAGTTAAATAATTTGGTAAGTTAACATTACTCATAACAATTCCATCTATCACATAAATGATAAACTTAGCCATCACAACATTAAAGAAACAAATTATTGCTGACGAAATTATTATCATCAAAATTACTTTATATAAATTTTCAATTGTTGCTTTAAATAATTTCATAATACCACCAACCCATATTAATTATACACTAAAAAACTAACATTTCTGTTAGCAATTTATTACTCTCGAATAAAAAGTTCGAGTTTCCTATCAATCTGGTGCGATAGTTAAGATAGTCCGAAACCATCACAACAAATAAATAAACAATTTAATTCTATAAATATTATACCATGAGTTTTACTAATTTGATAAATTATTTTGATAAAAATTAAAAAGACCTAAGGCTTCTAAAGTTTCATAGGCACTTTTTAATAAATTTATTAATTATCTTTTCTTGTTTTTCTTAATACTTTAACGCCATCATCATTTTTTAATAATGATAGGATTTCTATTTCTTTTTGTTTTATTTCATCAAGTGTTAAATTGAAATGATTTGATAAATCTTCATCACTATAATTTTCTTGATATTTTAACATAATAAGAGATAAATCTTCAGGAGATAATGATGATAATACTTTCATCATATCTGAACTAAATAAAGTGTTTTCAGTTGTTTCATATGGATTGTTAGGATCAGAAATATAATCAATCCTTGATTTTTCTTTTCTTGTACCTTTATCACTAGAATATTTAGTATCATCTAATGATAAACTATTATTTTGTTTCCTATATTTTTTTAGATAAGTTCTAAAATAACCTTTTACAGTTAGATCCATATATTTAATCATTTGTCCATAAATGTTTAAATTAGTCCTATTTATTACCATTAGTAGATAATATTTAATTTCGCTTTCAAAATCTTCATAATTACTATTATTAACTTTAATTTCATAACCATTGCATAATGAATGGAGTGTTTTATAAATATATTTTTTTTGTCTTAATAATATTTCATTTCTTGAATCATATAATTCGCTTTTATATATTCCTATTAAATCATACAATTCAAATTGTTCAATATCCTTTTTAGAATTTTTTAAATTATCAATTAAAGTAAAAATATCTTTTATTTTTTTATCAGTAATCATTTTATAATCATTACTAGTCTTTTTATCAGAAAAATACCAAATCATATTAATTGCTTGATTATATGAAAAGTCCATACTAACTAAATCATTTACATTTTCAAAATCAATTTTCAAGAAAGTACATATATTCTTTATTTCGCTAATATCATTTTTCTTATTACTTTTTAGTTTATCAAATATCTCACTAATTTTATTTATTTCTAATCTATCTTCATATTTTTTTATTGCTGAAACTATAATTTGATCATTATTTAATAAATTATCTTTAGATTCTAGTGTCTTAATTCTTCTCCAAATTGCTAAATATGGATATCCATTTACATCACAAAATTTTGTTAATGATTGATCATTGAAATAATACTTAGTTTTTAATGGTGGATGTTCTATATAATAATCTACAATTTGTTTTATTGTTTCATCTATATCAATGTCAGTTTTATCTGCATATTCATATAAATATCTTTGAATTATTGTATTATAATTTAAGCCAATATTATTACAATAAGTCAGAAGTGGTATTCCATTATAGTAATATTTGATAGAAAACTTTTGATAAGATTCAACACATTCATTAATAATTTCTTGAAGTGGTTTATTACTTCTTAATTGTTTCCTTAAAATAGCACAACGAATTGAACTTGCATTTAAATCATTTTGCTCGGTATAATCTTTTAAAGGTATGCCTTTATAATAGTAAATTATTCCATACCTATTTATTGTTTTTATACCTTCATCGATTAAATCATCAATACTCTTCGTACTACCTTTTGCTAATCTTCTTTTTACAAATGATACTACACTATAATATGACAAATCATTTTGAATACAATATTCTCTTAAAGTTAGTCCTTTATATAGATATTTAGGCTCAAATGGTTGATATTGATCCATAATTGCTTCAACAAATTCATCATCACTTAATCCTTTAAAATTATCAGTATTTCTATATCTGCTCATATATGTAATTAGGTTTCTATAACTTAAATTATTTTCATCACAATATTGTTTTAGTGGTATTCCTAAATAATAATATTTATAAATTCCTTTGTGTTCTTTATCTAAATATTGTTCAATTAGTTCCTCATCAGATAATTCTGAATTTTTTTCTTTTTCTCTATTAATGTATGTTCTAATAGTATTATAATTTATTTCAGGATGACTTTCACAATATTCCTTTAGAGGTACACTTTTATAAAAAAATCTAAAATTCTTATTATCGAATTCTTCCATTGCTAAAATTACCAATTCATCATTTGATAATTCTTCATTTTGTTTTCTTAAATTATTTATTCTAGAATTAATAGTTCCTATGTTAATACCATTATCTAAACAATATTGCCTTAAAGTTATTCCTTTATACATGTATTTAATAGCACTACCATAAGCCTCTATAACCATATCCACAATTTCTTGCTCTGTATAATTTTTATATTTTTTACTTTGTTTCTTTTTCCATATTCTTGCTCGTATAGTACTTATGTTAATATTATTATCTTTACAATATTTAGATAAAGGTATGCCATTATAGAAATATTTACTTTCTTGCATAACAACACCACCAAATTAATTGCCTTATATTATAACACATTATTTTATATTTTTTTATTTTATCATTTAAAAAGTCCCACAATGTGGAACTAATACTTAATGAACCATTAAATTTGAAATTGCTCTGTTAATCTTATCTAGTTCTAAACCTACTACATCTTCTCTAGATTCACCTAATAATTCTTCTGGAATTTCATTAGAACTTTTCAATTTCACTAATATTATTTTTTTGTTTAGTTCCAATGCTTTCTGGCATTCCCAGTTTTGCCAATTAATACATCCAATTTCCCTTCTATTCCTATGAGGAGTATTAATATAGTCTCCACTTATAACTAGCAAAATATTAGATTCACTTATTTTTGTAGTTAGTCCAGCTTTAATTCTACTTATATTATAAGTATCTATTTCACTCGGTGTTTTATCTATAATGTCAAAATCAATATATTTGTTTTCATTCCATAATCTTATTGCATTTCTAGAATATTTATCGTTCTCATAATCAAAACTAACGCATACTTTAGGCCTTGCCATTTTTCTTTTCTCCTTTCCTTAATTGATAATTAAATATAAAATATGATATATTTAGAAATATTAAACAACCTGCTGTTATAATTGATATTATCAAAAATGAAAAACTTAATTTATTTACTATATTAAAAATAATTTTTACAATAACACATAGACTAAATAAAATAGGGAAAACATACTTATAAAATACATAAGAAAATGTTAAAAATCTCGGATATTGATTTAGATAATTTTTTCCTTCTCTATAGATAGGTAATTTATATTTTATTTCTAACATTTCTTCTATGCTATGTATATAGTTATAATTCTTTTCAATATTTGCATTAATTTGATAATATCTTATTGTTAGGTAAAGTATAATAAACCAATTAAATAATTCCATAACTTTTAATTCAAATTTAATATTTATTCCTAACTTTTCTAAAAACATTTCTTGAATATTTTCATAGATATTATTAGGATAGATAATCATTAACATTAATATTAAAATACAAATGCATAGAACTATAAATAATTTATTTCTACTTTTTTCATTTTCTTTTTGTATTGAAAATGTATCTTTATAATGATCATACATTACATCTAATTTATCCATATTTTCTTCCTTTCAAAAACATTATATCATAAAATTCATCTATTCTTTGCATTTATCGTTCAATATCATCATTATTTTCTTTACCTAGGCCTAAATCTCCAATATCTTCATCATTTAAAACATTATCTTCATACATATCATTAACAACTTCAATATATTTATCGTCTTTATCATACCATCTATGAAGTTTACTATGTAAGAAAGATATTAATTTTTCAAACTTATCTTTCCAATAATCTAATGTATTTTTCAAATCGTGAAGTTTAGATTTTAAAAATGATATTTCATTATCTTTTTCTTTAATGGTATCATTTAATGCTTTAACTCTTAATTTAAGTGCTTCATTATTTTCAATAAGAATTTTTATTGTATTATTTTTCCCTTTTAATTGTTCGTGAGCATTGACTAATGTATTAGATAGAGTTTGTATTTTATCATATTCTTTATTAGTATTATCTACTTGTTTGATAAAGTCGATAAAAGAATCTTTATCTTCCTTTGATAAAATATAATTATCTTTATTAAGTTTAGATGTTTTAAGTTTATCTATTTTATCTTTTATATCTTTTGAATTATTTTTTAACTCTGAAGATTTTTTATTTGCTTGTTTTAAGTTTTCAGTATTCTTTTCAATTTGTTTTTTTATTTCAATATAGTTATCCATATTAGAAACACGAATATCTCTGTTTCTACCTTTTTGTTTTTTCTTTAAAGTAGAATCTAAACTATATACTTGATTAAATTCTTCAATACATAAAGTTCTCATTTTGTCTTGTAATCTTATTAAAGATTCTTTAGTAAATACATCAGATTTACCAACTTGTTTTTCCATACCATTTTTATTTTTATATTTAATAGGAACACCAACAATATGTAAGTGTGGACTTGTTTCATCATAATGAATTATAGCACTAACTACTTTAAAGTTAGGAACAAGCATTTCTAAATCATCAACTTGTTTTTTATAAACTTCAGACATTTTCTTCTTAAAATCTTCATCTTTAGTATCCCAATATTCTTTATCTCCAAGTTCCAGTATTATTTCACAAGCAAGATCCTTTTTCTCATTGTTAGATACATTATCAAAATAATTATCAATCATACGACTAGGTCTAGTTTGTTTAGAATTATATTCTAGTATTGCTTCTTCAAACTCACTTAAATATAATTCCTTTACATCATCAAGTGGAGAAGAAGTACCTCTAACTATTTCTATTAGCTCTTGATTATCATCATATTTTCTATAATTATGTTTATCTACTTTTGATAATTGTCTTACATTTTGAATAGCATTATTGGGTAAAGATGTTGTTCCACTTAAATTGTTTTTACCATTTTGTTTAGATATATTTTTTCTGTTTTTATCACTACCTAAATGTAATGAATAGGCAAGTTCTGACATAGTTTCCTCCTTTCTAGAAGTGACCACTCAAGTGGTCATTTTGGTCATCCAAAATTTCTAACCCCCTAGGAATTTTGTACGTTCCATACAAAATATCCAGTGGGCTAAGTTTTAACACCTTAGAATCCGTTTACTTTATTTCACAATAACCAAAACTTCGTAATGGCTAAAGTTCATAAAGTTTTTTTTAAATTGCTATCGCCACTTTCATTTACTTCGTAAACAAAACGTGCCACGCATTTTAAAAATCCTCTTCGGTAACATTATCTGGTATTGTTTCAAATACATCTCTAATGTTTACCTTTATATCATTCGGGTTATTCTTCGTAGCAAGCATTCCCATTGATAACCAATTTTCATTTTCATTGTTATCTTTTTGTAATGGGAATACTCTAATAGGAACTTCATTTCTTTGAAGTGGTCCTATATCTAATTTTTCAGTTCCTTTATAATAAGTTCCTTTATATAAATTAACCTCATAATATTCATTTAATCTACATAGATGTTGCATTACATCTTTAATAGGTAAGTATTCACTATACCTTATATTTGTATCGACACATATACCATTAAAATCGTATGTAAGAGGTCTTTTCTTATCGATATAACCTTTCTTATATAATTCTTCAAAATCACTATAGAAAGTACTTCTAAAGTTAATTTGCTTAACTTCATATTTGTTTCCTTTAAGTTCAAGTTCTATATCATCAATATATCTCATAACTATATCAGCTCTAGTATCTCGATCTAGTAAATCCCAATTATCATTAAAAGCATAATAAGATATTGGAAGTTTTATTTTATTAATAAAATCCATATCTCTTTTTAAGAGTATATCTTCAGTAGTAAAGTTTAATTGTCCTGCTTGTGAGTTTTCTAACAATTTAGAATTAACCATTTCAATTTGATTTTCTATTAATTTAGATTCTTGTTTAAATTCTTCTTCCGTAAATAGTTCATCAATATATGCTTTTCTAATTCTATCTCGTTTATTATTTAAAGATTTTAATTCTTTTTCTAATTGTTCTTTTGGATTATCTATTTTAGATTTTAATACTGGCAAGAAAAATTCATTAACGACATTATCGTATTCTAATATGTCGGCTAGTAAAACTTTTATTTTATCCTCAATTTTATCCTCGTGAATATTGCCTTTACAATTCTCACACCTATAATAGAAATACCATTTATCAGATTTAATCTTATGTGAAGCACCACCAGCAAGTATTCTTCCACATTTAGGACATTTTAATTTTTGTAAAAAGATATAAGTTTGTGTTCTCATATAGTTCTTTTGATTTTTCTTCTTTTGGACTTGACAATTATCCCACATTTCTTTGCTTACTATTGATTCAACAACATCTTTATAAAGAGTAGGATGATTTGTCCTTTTACCATGTACATAATCGCCTTTATAAACTTCATTAGAAATAATTCTTAATATTCCTGTATCTTTCCAATTAGTTTTACCTAAAACTTGTTCTTCATTAAATATGGTTGCTATATTATAATAAGATTTTCCTTCAAAATATAAATTGTATATTCTTATTACAATATCTTTTGTAAGTGGATCAGGAACTAACTTTTTATCAATATGTTTATAACCAAGTGGAGCACGAGCAGGAATATGTCCTTCTTTAATCGCCCCAGATAAACCAAATTTAGTTCTTTCACTTGTTCTTTCTATTTCATTTTGTGAAACTGTTGTTAAAAGTCTAGCAACCATTTTACCGCTTGAATTGGTAGTATTAATTTCTTCATTAGCACAATCTAAATAAGCATTGTTTTCCTCAAGAAAGTTCATTATACCTTCTAAATCAAATACCGAACGAGTTAATCTATCTAACTTTAATACAACAATAGTATTACATTTTTTATCTCTTATATCTTGTAATAGTTCTTCAAAGGCAGGTCTAGTATTACCAGTTTTAGCACTAATTCCAGCATCTTTATAAAGTTTATATATTTCATAACCTTTATACTCACACATTGCTCTTAATCGTTTTTCTTGTTCTGGTAAACTAAATCCTTCTCGTGCTTGATCTTCGGTACTAACTCTAATATAAAGACCAGCAATTTTCTTTTCATTATCCATTATCTTCAACTCCTTTTACTAAAAAAGAGGAGACAATAGTATCTAGTAAAGTCTAAATACTACTGACTCCTCATTATAATCAATATTATATAGTTTAATTTTATCTTTGCTTTTTATCATCGGTGTACCTCCATTTCTAGAGAATACCTCTTTCATTGGTTTTATATAATATACTTAAAACATTGATTTGTCAATTCCCTGATTAGGGAATAAGTAGTATTTAGATAGATTTTAAATAATCTTCTAGTTCTGATAATTTTATCTTATTAGATAAATTTTCAATAAATATTTCATTAGAATAATTAAATGCTAGAAATGTAGTATTGTTAATAATTATTCTATGTGGTTCAATATAAGTTAAATTAGTCTTATCAATTTTTCTAATACTACCATTTATAATAGTAGGCTTGTTATTAGTAAAATCACATATAAATTCAATTTTCTTTCTTAACGATTCTTCTAATGATAGTTCTTCTTTAATAATATTTACCATAGTTCCATCCTTTCTTTATAAAGTAGGATAGTCTTTGTATTCTTCCAAGTTGATAACGTGGGAGTTTTAAACACAAAAAAACTAATCCAAATTGGATTAGTCATTTATCAAAACTCGAAAAGTTCGAGCAGATTTCACTATGGAGCGGATGATGGGAATCGAACCCACGTTAGCAGCTTGGAAGGCTGAAGCTCTACCATTAAACTACATCCGCATCAGTAGGCATTAACAATATACCATATTTTTAATGCCTTTTTCAAGTACTTTTTATAACTTTTTTTAATTTTTATGTGCTTCTAAGTACTTTCTTACCTCTTCTGCATCATCTAAATGATGTTTTGTATGACCAATAATCTGATAATCTTCATGACCTTTACCTAATATTAATAGAACATCATTCTTACCAATCATATCTAAACCTTTTCTAATAGCAGTTGGTCTATCTATTTCAACCTCATAATTATCTTTTCTAACACCCTTAATAATATCTTCTAATATTGCCTTAGGGTCTTCAGTTCTAGGGTTATCACTTGTAAATATTACATAGTCAGACTTCTCACTCGCAATATTACCCATAATTGGTCTCTTAAGCGGGTCTCTATCTCCACCACAACCAACTATTGTAATAACCTTTCCTTTCTTATTTTCTAAGAAAGCAGAAATAATTTTATCTACAGCGTCTGGAGTATGCGCATAATCAATAACAGCTTCCCCACCATTAACTGAAATCTGTTCACATCTACCTTTAGGAGGATAAATACTCTTAGTAACCTCAGCAATCTCATCAATACTAAAACCCAAATTGTTAAGTAAAGCTAGACATGTCAAATAATTATAAACATTAAACTTACTTCTTAAATTCGTCTCAATCTCATACTTCTTACCATCTACCATAAACGAAATAAGTGTTCCCTTATCCGTTTGACTATAATCTAATATCTTATAATTATCCCCTGAATACCCCAAAGTCTTATAATTTCCAACTTCAAAATACTTACCATAATCATCATCATTATTAACAATAACTAAACCATCTTTTTTAATCTGCTTCAAAATAAGTAACTTAGCATTTAAATAATTCTCCATTGTTTTATGATAATCTAAATGATCTTCCGTTAAATTTGTAAACGCTACTTCACTAAACTCTAATCCTTCTACCCTTTTTTCACATAAAGAATGACTAGAAACCTCCATAACAACATCTGTTACTCCCTGTTCTAAAGCTTCAATAAAATAAGAATATAAATCTAAAATTTCTGGTGTCGTATTATTAAGTTCATACTTTGTATCCCCATAATAGAACCCAATAGTACCCATATAAGCAGCATTAACCCCTAACTTTTTTAAAGCCTGATAAGTCAAAAAACACGTCGTAGTCTTTCCATTAGTCCCCGTAACCCCAATAATTCTTAATTTATTAACCTCATCTTTATAATTATCAACAATATACTTTTGCACCCATTCCTTAGTACTAGGAACAACTAAAGTCTCTACACTATAACTACCATGTTCACAAACAATTTTTGTAGCGCCAGCCTTAATTGCATCTTCAATATAATCATGTCCATCTACTGTAAATCCCTTAATCGCAACAAAAGTATCCCCTGGTTTTACCTTCCTTGAATTAGTCTTAATATTAATCATATACTTCATTCCTTTTCTAGTAATATTCTATCATATATTTATCTAAAGTATTACTAATTTTACATCAAAAAATGTAAAGAAAAAAAGGCTTTACGCCTCAAAATACTGTTGATACCAAACAATAAATGTATATATCGTCCATACTTTCTTATAACAATCTTTCTTACCCTTTTTATGATCTTCTAAAAGCCTCATAATCTTTTTATAGTTAAATAACTCTTTAGCTATCGGTAAATTAAACTTAGTCTTAATCTCTTCATAAAGATCATCATCTCTTATCCATTCTCTTAATGGAACCGGGAAACCTAACTTCTTCTTCTTATATGATTCATTAGGAATCACTCTTTTAGCAGCCATTCTAAGGGCTGGTTTCGTTGTTTCTTCATTAACCTTCGCCCATTGTGGTAATTTCCTTGCCACCTCATAAACACTTTTATCTAAGAAAGGCGTTCTTGCTTCTAATCCAAACATCATAGTAGTTCTGTCAACAGCATGTAAAAAGTCTCTTACTAACCAAAAATAATAGTCAATCGCTTGTCTTTTTACTAAGTTAGAATTATCTTTATAATCTTCATAAAAAGGTGCCACTATATCCTTAGTATCAATTTGATTTTTAAAATTAACTATCCCCTTAGCTTCTTTATCTCTAAATACTCTTCCTAACCCAATACTATATTCTTCTAGTTTTCTACCTCTTCTATATACAAAGTTTAACCCTCTAACCTCTGGAAACAATCCTGCAATATTAGAAGCCAATCTTCTTATTGGATAAGGTATTTTCATATACCACTGATTATCTACTTCTTCTCGGTAATTTAAATATCCTCCAAATAATTCATCAGCCCCTTCACCTGAGGTTACAACCTTAACATCTTCACTAGCTATTTGAGCTACAAAGTATAGAGCAATAGCACTAGGATCCGCCAAAGGCTCATCCATATGATACATAATACTTGGTAAAGCCGATACATACTCATCTTTAGTTATCTTCTTTGACTTATTTTCAATTCCAAGTTTATCCGCTAAGTCTTTAGCGTACCCAATCTCATCATACTTAGGGTTATCATACCCTACTGTAAAAGTCTTATCTGGTTTCATTAAAGATACTAAGTAAGAAGAATCTATTCCACTTGATAAGAATGAGCCAACTTCTACATCACTTATTTGATGATATTCCACCGAATCTCTCATTGCTTCATCAATATCTTCAACTATCTTATTCATTTTTTGTTCTGTTTCATTAAATTCTAAGTGAAAATATCTTTCTATTTCTATCTTACCATCTTTATAAGTCAAAGTATGTCCTGGTTCTAAACGATATACTCCTTTAAAAAAGGTTTCTTCCGTTGGTGTCGAATTAAAACATAAATATGCCGATAATATTTCTTTATTTAATTCTTTCTTAAAATCCGGATGATCTAAGAATGCCTTAATCTCACTAGCAAACATTAAAGTATCATTAAACTTTGCATAGTAAAGTGGTTTAATTCCAAAATGATCTCGTGCCATAAACAAAGTTTTGGTATTTTGGTCCCATATTGCAAAGGCAAACATCCCTCTTAAATGTTCAACAACATTTTTACCCCATTCTTCATAGCCATGAATAATAACCTCCGTATCACTTTTATTTTTAAACTTATGACCTTTGCCTTTTAACTCATCCTTTAACTCTACAAAGTTATATATCTCTCCATTAAAAACAATTACAATACTATTATCTTCATTATACATTGGCTGACTACCAGTACTTAAATCAATAATTGACAACCTACGATGTGCCAAAGCCACATCATCATCAATAAAATACCCTTCTCCATCCGGACCACGATACTTAATTCTATCAGCCATTTTCTTTATAACTTCATCTTTATTTTTAATATTTTTATTAACAAATCCTTTTGCTCCTATTTTTCTTCCTTCACTTCGATATACGGGCAAATCATAACCAGACAGAATTACAACCCTTTGTTCTGGATAACAACTTAGTATTTGTTTTGCTAATTCCAGACCATCCTCAGAAGATATATTCTTCAAGTTTATATCCATAAGGATGATGTCTGGTTTCTTAGATACAATATAATTGTCTAATTGAGAAACATCATTGATACTATCAAAGGTTTCAATTTCTGAATAATCTGACAATGCAATCTCCAAACTTTTAGAAAATAAAGCATGGTCATCTACTAACAAAATGTTGATAAGAAACATCTCCTTTCATCGGCAATATCGTTTGTACGCAAATCCCATGTGGATGGTTATTAGATATAGTTACAGAGCCATCCATGTCATTCACTCGTTCCGTAATCATTGCAAGTCCTCGATGTTTTAACCTGTCAGCAGATGAGAGAACATCTGCATCAACAGTTCCATTGTCACTCACATTCAGTATTATAATCCCATTATCCTGCGTAAGGGTTATCCATGCTTTTTCCCCTGTCGAATATTTGTAAACATTCGTGACAAGTTCCTTCAG
>ENA-OPDT01000501-OPDT01000501.1-human-gut-metagenome-genome-assembly--contig:-NODE-501-length-14090-cov-1.872390_pt1 | contig 14090 bp, 32 predicted proteins | sample MGYA00241627_ERZ501517 | MGnify/ENA primary metagenome ERZ501517 (study PRJEB25962, sample SAMEA2042435) | human gut metagenome | biome: human gut; feature: human-associated habitat; material: faeces... | reverse complement strand
ATGCATCAATGCTTGAATTGGGTGAATGCTTGACAATTGCAGAAGACTTTGTGAATGGTAAGGAAAAAGATTTTCTTTGCGGGGCTTGTCATTATCACACAATAAATGTAAAACCAAGTTGGGCGGAAGGCAAGAAGGCGGATTTTATGATTGGCAATCATTTGTTTTATATAGGGGTTGAATAAATGGAAAAGATGAAAGAAGCATTGGCAAAGGTTGCCCCTTGGATTATATCATGGGCAATGGGACTTATAACATATTACATGGCAGAAAATACAGAAAAGGGCTTTTCAGCCCTGATTTCAATTGTGGAAGTTTTCAAATGATGGATTGGTTGAAAAGTTTATTGTTTTTTATTTTGTGGACTTGCCTTGTTTTTTATGGTGGATTTGTAGCAGGAAAAAATTCCACACAGAAAGAAGAATTGAAGAAAGATGTGCAACTATACCAAAAGAGAGAAGAAAACACCACAGAGCAAGAAAAAACAGCGGAAAAAATAAAGATTGTTTACAGGGAATTGAAGAGTGATGAAAAAGATTGTGATTTTGTGCTTGATTTTGATGTTTCAAAGTGCTTGCCAAAGTAAGCCATTGACCTGTTGCCCGATAACATCAGGAAGAATTCCACAGCCAAAAACAGTGCGGGAATATATTGCAAATGATAAAATCTTTCAATCATATCTTGACAAATGCAAATGCAATTGATAATATATGCAACGAAAGTAAAAATTTTTTTCATTTTGACTTCAAGTAATATGTTGTAAACAGAAACCCCGCTGAATGGCGGGGCTTTCTTTTATTTCATTTCAAAATGCCTTTTAAGTATTCGGGCAATCAGCCTTGAAATTGGCAACATTTCAATCTTGGCATATTTTTCCACAAGTTCAGCAGTTGCCTTGTCAATTGTGATTGTAATGCGAACAGCTTTTTCATCATCTTTTAAAATCTTTCTTCCCATGATAACCCCCTATTTGATAGCAACTTGACATTCTTGGAAGATTTCCAAACCTGCAATGTTTCTTTCACCTGATTTGATTGCATTGCGAACAGCAGTTTCATTCAATTGAAGATATTGCAAAGGAACTTTTGACAAGTCAGTCAAGCGGAAAGCCCAAACCTTGCGAACAACTGAATTTGCGGAAGATTGGTTGATTTCCATTTGCTTTGCGGTTGCATCAATGATTTTGTTTTGTTTTGCTTCAATTGCTTCAATCATTGCTTTCCTTGTGACAGCATCATATTCACCCGCACCCGATTTCAAGGCTTCAAGTTCTTCAGCCTGTTTCAAGGCTTCATCTTCCGCCTTTTGTTTAATTGCAAGGGCTTCAGCTTCAATTCTTGCCCTTTGTTCATTCAAGAAGTGGCTTATCTTGCCACGAACAATTTCTTCAGCATCATTCAAAAATGATTTAGGTTCATTAAACATTGCCTTTATTTCTGCAAGTTCTTTCTTTGCATCTGATGAAAGTTCATCTTCCTGTTTCTTGATGGCTTTTTTGTAATCTGAAATTTCTTTCAACATTATCACCGCATTTTCCTTGTCAGCTTCATTTTCAATTTTGGCTTCATTCATTTTGTTGAGATAAACCCTTGCTTTGATTTCAATGGGCTGAACTATTGCTTGAAAATCTTTCATTGTTTTTTCCTTCCGATAAAAATTAAAATACATCTTATATATACACTAATTGTTTTAATTTGTCAACATACTTTTTCATATTTTTTCATATTAGGTGTTGACAATTAAAAAAATGGGAATTATAAAGGACTTGTTTTCAACATTATTTTGAGGTGCAAAAATGGAAGATGGAATATATTTCAATTTGCCTGATGAAGTTTATCACAATGAGAAAAGATTGAGTTCTTCAGGAATTCGGGACATATTAGACAACCCAACATTTTATTGGTTCAATTCTAATTTGAATCCATTGCGGGAAGAAAAGCCAAGCGAAGCAATGACAGATGGCAAAATATTTCATGCAATGATATTGGAAGGCGAAAATTTCCACAACAAATTCAAAGTCACACCGCCTGAAATAGAGGTATTGAACAAAAATTGTTCAGAATACAGGATTTGGAAATCAGCCCAAACATTGGAAGTGATTTTGCAGGCAAAATTCAAGAAGTTCAATTTGATTTGCGAATATTTGAAAGAAGAAGGGCAGTTGCTTGATTGCAATATATTTCAAGGCGGTTTCCCTGAAGTTTCAATCTTTTGGACTGAAGACGGCATCAAGAGAAAAGCCCGCATTGACTACCTGAAACAAAATTCAATCTTGGATTTGAAAACATTCTTGAAAACGAAAAAAAGCCCGCTTGCAAGCTTTGTTTCACAATATTTTTTCAGTTTCAGGGTTTACCTTCAATTGATATATTACAAAAGAGCGGTTTTGTTTGCTTTGAATAGTGAATTGCCTGTTTATGGAACAGATGAACAGATTGCCTTTTGGGAATCCATGAGGGGAACAGAAGATTTGATGACAATGGCGGTTTTTGTGAATAGAGAATTACCACAAACAGCCCTGAAGGTATTTTTGAAGGATAGATGCCCCAACCTTTGGCGATTAGGTGAAAAGCAGATTGCACAGGCGGAAAACATCTTCAAAGAATATATGGAAAAGTTCGGTGCAAAATCTGCTTGGCTTCAAGATGTTGAAGTTGGTGCGGAAGACCTTATTTTCACAGATGCGGACTTTCCACAATCATTTTATGAATTATTACAAGGGGAAATGTAAGATGAAGACACAAGAGAAGAAAAAAGAATTGCTTGAAGAAGCAAAAATCAAAATAAAAATTTACAAAGCTTTGCTTGAAGCTATTGAACAAAATGGGGGAATGTTTGCAAAAGCAATGATTGAAGGCAAATTGCAAGCTGAAAAAACATTTGTCAGAATAATGGAAAGTTAAGAATATGACACAGAAACATTTGAAATTCATTGACAGCTTGCCTTGTGTTATATGTGGAAGGAATGAAAGCACACATCATCATTTGTTGCGAGTTGATAGGGAATATTTGACAGCAACCAAAGAAACAGAAGGTTTGATGTTTCCAAAGGTGAAATCAAAGGGAATGGGAACAAAGTCAGATGACAGGTTTTGTTTGCCTGTTTGCCCCAAGCATCATGCGGAAGCCCATGCATTCGGGAATGATAAAGCATATTTTCAGAAACATGGAATTGTGAAACCTGAAGAATTTGCCCTTGCATTATGGAAAAGAAGCGGGCAATATGAAAGGGTGATGGATTTGATGAAATGGCATTTTTTAGGGAAGGGAAAATGTTCAGAATTGCAGAGTTCAAAAAAGTTGGGGGCAGACAAGTTTTCACAAAGTTTGCATTCAAGGGGTATAAATTAGACCAAGAAGGGAATTTGACCCATTACAAAAAGAAAATCAACCAAAAGGACAGGAGAAGAAAGAACTTTGTTGAAATAAACATGTGGACAGGACAAAAGGACATCAAGGGGAAACCTTTATATGCTGAAGATTATGTTTTTGACCACATCAACAAGGTGAATGGAATTATAAAATGGTTCAACAACATGGGTGGTTTCATCTTGCGGGTTGATGCAGGAAAGATTGAAATTCCTTATTCATATTTGAATGAAGATGATGTGAAATTGGAACTTTTGGGAAACCGCTATGAAAACGAAGGAAGGAAAAACAAATGGAAAAGATAAAAATATTTAATTTAGTTATAATGAAAAAGCAATGGTTCAACTATGAAAAAAGCAAGTCTTTTAGTGAAGGATACATGAAAGGGGTTGAACATTCAATGAATGTTAAAAAATATATAATTGAAGAATTGACAAGGCTAGAAAAAGACCATTGGGACAAAGATGCATTTGAAAGAATCAATGAAAGGTTAAAAAGGGGGTAAAAATGGAAGATGTGATTTTTGATTTAATAGAAAAGAGAAATAAAGCGGTTAATCCTGAAGAAGCAATTGTTTATGAAGTAAGAAGCGAAGGAATGATTTTTGATGCATGGGTTGAAACTTGGGAAGAATTTGTTCATGCAGTGGGTGCAAGTAAAGATGCAGGGTGTATTTATGCACCAAGAAGGGAAGGTGTTTATGGTGAAACATCAATTTCATTTGATAGTGATGGGACAGTATGGGCAAGCGGTGCAAGGGGAAGTGTTTGTTTATATAGAAAATGCCCGCCATCTTTAATGTTTAAAATGTATAAACAAAGATGTATTGAAGTGATAAATAAATGATTTTTTTCTTCAACTATAAAAAATATGAAAAAATATGAAAAAATATGTTGACAATATAAAAAATGTATGTTATATAATAAATATGTTCAACAGATATGAAAGGAAAATAAAATGAGAAGATTGAATAAAGAAATAGTTTCAAAAGATAAATTGATATTTATTGAATCACAAATGAAAGTTGCACCATTGAAAAATGTTTTTAAGAAAATTCAATTGGATTTATTGCATAAAGCAATGAAGGGTTGTGCAGATATTGTCGAAACTAAAAATACAGAATATGACGAAGGCATTTATATACAACATAAAAAGAGTAATTCTTTTATGATAAAGCTTATATCAATAATTATGTGTGCTGTAGTATTAGTAATAGTAATTGCACAGTTATAATTATCTGATAAGAAAGGAAGGAAAAATGGAAAATTTGAAGAATGTATTTGTTGAAGCCTTGCGGGGTGAGATAATAAAGCGAAGGGATAATTTGCTTGAATTAGATTTGAATGAAGGTTGCGGGGGTAAATATTACCAAGGGCATGACAAAGATTTTGTTGATGTTGGTGTTGGTTCTGTTTGTGTTCGTGATGATGTTTTGCAAGATGAAGACCAGGCCTTTGAAGATGCAAAGCAAGAATTGATTGAAGAATTGAAAGATGCAGACTTTGAAACCTTTTATTCTTTGATTGAAAATGAAAATGTTTTAAATGCAATTATTGAACTTATGGGGGAATGTTAAAATGGAATTCAAGAAATATAAACAAGATGCAGTGAATGGCAAATGGTATGAAGTGCAGGAAGAAGGCTTCACAAATGAAGAATGGAAAGCATTTCAAAGAAGATGGCATCAAGGCGAAAAAATGGTGAAGAAATTCACAAAAACTGAATGTTTTATGATTTTATTTGCTTTGTTAGCAGTTGAAGCAAAAATATTGGGGATTTGGTAACATGAAAACAGCAATATTCAAAGGATATGATGAAGATGGTGAAGTTTGGGCAATTGGCAAGTCTTATGGTGAAAACGATTATGAAACCAAGTTCATTTGCCCGATAGAGCCAACAAAAGAACTTGTTGAAGAATACGAGAGGAGAAAAAATGTATTTGATAACAACGGAAAAAAAGTTCGGACACATTGGAAAATTGGCAAGAAATGACCAAAAGTTTCTTTATATATACCAAGTGAACAATGAAACTGAAATAAAAAGATTTCAACAAAAAGTTGTTGTTGAAGGTTTGGAAAGATTGTTTGAAATTATTGAAATGGTGGTGAAGCATGAGAGAGGGACAAGAATTCAAGAGTGAATGGGGCGAAACAGTGATTGTGTTGAGGGCTTCAGAAATCCTTGATGTGGTATATTTCACAGATGAATTGATGTTTGTTGATAGTTTGCCAATTGGGGCATTTGTTGACAACTACAAACCCACAGGGCGGGTGAATAAAGCCCTGAAAACATTATTCAATGAAGATAATTTTGAAAGGGAAGGGAAAAATGACATTGCAAGCGGAAGTGTTGCGACACCTAAAGCAATATAAAAGCATCACAAGTTTTGAAGCCTTCACCGAATATGGGGCAACAAGACTTTCTGCAATTATATTTGATTTAAGAAAAACACATATCATCAATGATGAATGGATTGAAAGAACAAACAGATTTGGTGATAATGTAAGGTTTAAAAAATATTTATATGTAAAGGAAATTTAATCATGGAAACAGAACCAAGAATGGAAATTGTAATGAATGCAGACAAAGACCCCAAAAATGTTGCATTGGGTGTTGATAGATTGCGAAGCCTTATTGAAAGGATTGAAAGATTGCAAGAAGAAGTGAAGGAAATTCAATCAGACATCAAGGATATATTTGCAGAAGCAAAGGCGGTTGGTTATGATGTGAAAATCATGCGGGAAGTGATAAAATTGCGAAAAATGAATGCAGTTGACCGAGATGAACAAGAATATTTGATTGATACATATAAAAGGGCTTTAGGGCTATGAAAAACGAAAAGAAAGGGTGCTTCTTGAATATCTACAAAGACCCAACAGGGAAAAAGAAGGACTATATCATTGAAATGGGTGGTGAATATGACAGCTTCAGAATTGCGGTTGATTTTGCCAACCTTTTGACCATAAAAAACAATATTATTAAAATTGAAGAGGGAGTGAAAAAGAATGAAAGAGATTTTGACAGTTGAAAAATTGCGGAAGATTAGGAAAAGGAAAGGAATGACACAGGCAGAATTTGCGGGCTTGATTGGATATTCTGAAACCTACATTCAGAAGCTTGAACAGGGACAAAAGCCCATCACAAGCGAATTCACAAACAATTTGTTGAAAGTGCTTGACCTTGAAAAAGCATATAGAAGGGCATGTTCACAATGTTGTGAAGTTCATGAAAAAGCAAAAAGGGGAAAATCATCAATAAAAGATTGGATTTTTAGGTTGGTTTTTGTTTTGTTTTGGATTTTATGTTTAATTTTTGCACATTAGAAAGGAAGAAAAGATGTTTGATTTATTTGGAAAGAGAAAAAAAACAGAATTAGAATTGAAAAATATTTTGTTGTTGGCATTATGCCAAGAGCTTGACAGCATCAAAGAATGGAATGAAGAAACTTTCCCTGATGCTACATTGGGCGGACAGCTTTCAAAACTTGAAGAAGAATATGAAGAATATTTTTCAGCAAAGAGTCAAGAGGAAGAAAGAAAAGAGCTTGCAGACATCTTCATTGTATTGGGTGGATTGAGAAGATGGGAAAGCAAAATTGGAAATTGTATTGTGAACACTATGGTTGAAAACATGCCCCTTTCAATTCTTCTTGAATTATTGCCAAGCATAAAAACAAAGATGGATATAAACCGCAAAAGAGTTTGGAAGAAGTCAGGCGATGGAAAATTCCACCACACCAACAAAGAGTAAACAGAAAGACCAAAGGAAGAAGGAAGGGGAAACACCGCCCCTTCTTTTTTATACTTGATTTTTATTTTTAGTTGATTTTATATTTAAACAGGTTTAAACATCAAAAAAATGGTGTTTAAGAACAGAAGGGGGAAAGTCTTGAACAATAACTTGAACAGCGGAAAAGCCAAGAAGGCGGAAAATAAAAGGCTTTGCAGGGAACTTTTGAAGAAGGGAAAGTCACAAAGGGAAATTGCAAAGTTTCTGAATGTGAGCTTGCCAACCGCAAATGCTTATTGTCAGGAAATTGCCAAAGATATTGAAGAAGCCCAAAAGAAGGCGGAAGAAAAAGTTCAAAAATTGGAAGACCTAAAGAGGGCAAGGGAAGTTGCCAAGAAAATTGAAAAGAAGGAAAAAGCAGAACCAACACCAATGGCATCACCTGAAGAACTTGCCAAGGAAGGCTTCACCGCTTGTTTGCGGGAATTAAAATTGCGATTGTCAACAATGACCAATGAAGAAGTCATGAAAATAACTGTTGACCTTTGGGACAGGGTGAACAGATGAATTTCAACTTTGATTTTAAATTCAATTTTAATTTTGGAAGTCAAGAAAAGCAGGATTTGACCTTTTCGCAGTTTTGCACCGCTGTTGATTATCCACAACCATTTCCAAAACAAATTGAAATGAAAAAGTTTATATTTGAAGGGGATTTTCCCCGCATGGTGCTTGGTGCAAGAGGATATGGAAAAACAGACTATGGCACAATTCTTGGAAGTGCTGAAGCCCTAATGAAAGACCATCAATTGGAAATTCTTGTTGTGACCAAAGAGCAAGAAAGAGGAAAAGAAATCATTGAAGAAATCAGAAACATTCTTGTCAAGCAAGATGCCAAATTGAAAGGGCGGGCAAAATTCAAAATTCGCTTCAAAGAAAAATTGGGAAAAGAACCAAATTTGATTGCCTTGACAATACGAAGCAGGGGTTTCAGAGGAAGACACCCTGATTTGGTTATAATGGAAGACCCCATCACCCCTGATGATGACAGCCCCGCAGAAAGAAGAAGGGTGAAAAAGGTATATGAAGAAATCTATAAATTGACCAAAAACATTGTGATTATTGGACAACCTGTTCACAAGGCGGATTTATACCAAGAATTACGGGAAAAAATTCCAACATTCCTGATGATTTGGGGTGATATACCCGAACTTGATTGTGACCTTGATGCACAAAGAAAAGCAGGTGTTTCAGAAGAAAGCATTCAAGCATCATATTTCTTGAACATTATGGGGGCGGACAACATGCCATTCTTTAAAATCAAGACTGTTGATTTCACAGCAAAAGAAAATGTTGCATTCATTGACCCCGCAAGAGAGGGAAAAGACTTCACAGCAATTTCAGTTGCAGGAAGGAACTTTGACAATTTGGTTGTTTCAGGTTGGGCATTCCGCAAAGCATGGTATGATTGCCTTGATGAATTTGAAAAGATATTCACAGCCCTGAAAGTTGGGCGGGTATGCATTGAAACAAATGGAATTGGTGATTTGGCAGTGATACAAATGCGGAAATTGGGCATTCCCGCAGTTGGCAGAAATACAACAACAAAGAAGCACCAACGCATCATGAATGTTGCGGGATATGTGAATGACATTCAGTTGTATGAAATGAACCAAGGTGACACCACCTTGATACAAGCAAACAAAATTTATATTGACCAAATAAAAAACTATGAATATAATGCTGAACATGATGATGCACCCGACAGCTTGGCAGGTGTTGCAATTTTCATGGGGTTAATAAAAGATGGCATTTCATAATATATTCAAAACAATGACAGGGGGAACAGTTGTCACAGACATTGCGAACCCATACAAATTGAAGGTTGAAGAAGAAACCTTTGTTGATTTCCAAACTTCCCTTTTATATCAAAAAATCCTTAAAAGGTGTTATGCAAAAAGTATGGGCATGACAGATGAACAAGCCCGCAACCTTTGGGACAGTGTAGAATTGAGCAATGCACAATATGGAACAATCACCCGAATTGCTGATGCAATGACCAAGCAAAAAGAATTGATTTTGGTGAATGACAGCGGTGTTGTGAGGGTTGCAGATTACCAAGAAGGGGAAGAAATCAAAAAAGCCTATGCAGAAGGAAAAAAGGCAAATGGTGTTTATATGAACTTTCAAAAATACACCATGACCGATATTATCAAAATTTACATGGGACTTGTTTTTGATATTATGGGCGGGGCAAAAGTGAACCTTGGATTGGCAAAGGCACTTCAATTGAAGATTGCTGATTTGCGAAAAACAATTTCAACATCTTCTTCAGATGATGCCAAAAGCCAAGCTGAAACAATTGCAAAGGCTTTGAAAGATGGAAAAAGCACTTGTCTTGATGCAGGTGACAGCATTGTAACAACCCCGCTTCAAACCCAACCGATAACAGACGGATTGAAGCTTGTTTATGGTTGTTTGGCTTCCTTGCTTGGTGTTTCAACATCATTTGTTGCAGGTGAATTGACTTCAGGCATGGCAGTCACAGGGGAAGCAGATGTGAACGCAAATGAAGATGGCATCAAAGATTTTTTCAATTCTGTTTTCAAACCTATTCATGACAAGTTGTTTGATATTCAGTTGAAGTTCAAAACAGACAATTGGCGAAAGTTCAAAGAGTTTGCACAAGTCATTCCATATGTGGAAAGTTCAATGTTCATAACTGATGAACAAAAGAAAGAATTTTTTGAATATTTATTCGGGGGTGATTGATGATTTTCAATCCTGTTCAATATTTGAAATTATTGTTTGGGGCGGACTTTTTCAAAGGGCGGTTGCTGAATTCAGACCTTGAATTGAAACAACTTGCCCTTCAATCAATTTTAAAATCAACAACACTTTCCAAAAGGGAAGTTGAAGCAACTGTTTACAAAGTTGTTGACAATTATGAAGAAAAGATGAAAAAATTGAAGAAAGAGAAAGTCAAGGCATTCAAGGCAAAAGCTTTGAACAATGAAGTTCTTTTGAAAGATAGGATTGAAAACCTTGTGTTGTGGAATGAAGTTCAGAACCTAAAAAAAGAACATGAAGGGCAATTTTACAGATGGTTGCCAAGTTCTTCAAAAATTCCCGACCCTGAACATCAGCTTCTTTATGGGAAGATTTTCAAAGTTGGGGAAGGGGACAAAGAAGGCAACATGCCTTCTGAAAGATATGGTTGCAAATGTGGAATTCAATTTTTGACAGCCAAGGAAGCCAAAGAAATGAAAGGAAGGTTAAAACATGGCATTTAGTGAAGAACAAGAAGCCCAAATTTTGGATATGATGGGCAAAATGGGTGAATTCTTGACCAAGCAAAGCGAAAGCAAGGAAGAAAAGAAAGAACCTGAAAAAAAAGATGAAAGATTGCTTGATGAAGCAAAAAAGAACATGGAAGAAAAGAGCAATCAAGAAGAAAGCCAAGCCAACATTGAAAGGGCATTGGATTTCAACATGAAGATTTCAACATTTGCGGAAAAATACAAAGATATTTTGCCCGCTTCCATCAAGTCGGTTATTGACACCGCAAATGGCAAAAGCTACACTTCAGCAATTGCCAAAGCTGATGAAATGCGAAAAGCAATTCTTGAAGCATATTTGGAAGTTCAATCAAATGTTGACAGCCTTCCCGATGGCATGAAAGCCAAGGCAAATGCTTATAAAGCATTGACAGAAGATGCAAAAAGAGCAAAGTCAGGGCAATATTGGGAAATTGTGGAAGTTGGTGCAGAACTTCAGACTTCAAAAAAGAGGGCTGAAGCAGTAAACAGAGCCAACGGAAACGGAAACGGAAGCGGGGAAGATAATGCCTTCAGGGCAAAATTCCTTGCATTGGGTGATAAATACAAAAGAAAGGAATAAAAGATGGCTACTTTAATGGGAACACCTTATGAAAGGGGAAAATCTGATGTTATTGTTAGCAGAAGAGTTGATGCCCCTATTGAAGAAGGTTTGATTGTTGCAGATGCAGGGGAAGGAAAAGTTGCAGTAAATGGCGGAACACCTTTTGGCATCATGGGACAAAATGAAATTGTTGGTTGTTCGGTTGTTGTTGCAGGTTTGAAAGTTTATGCACAAGCTGATGCAGGTTGCAACCCAACAGTTGGCGGACAAGTTCATGTGACAGCAGAAGGCAAAGTTTCACATGAAGGTGGAACACCTATCAATGCAACTTTTGCAGAAGGTGCAGTGAAAGAAAACGGAGTGACCGACAACACAGCAACAAAAGCAACAAACAGAAGATGTGTTGCAATCAACATGGTTGGCGGTTGCTAATGGCAAAACAGGATTTGAAAGAACCTGAAGAAATAAAAGAACCCGAATTTCAGGTTCAAGCGAGTGAAAGCGAAGAGGTAAAAACCGAGCCAAAGCCCGCAAAAAAAGAAAAAATTGTTTTAAAGAAATTTTCTAAGTTTATGAAAGGAAAATAAAATGGCTACTGATTTAAGAACAGGTATTCTTGAGAAAGAAGAATATTTGAACAATGCCCGCATCATGTATTCCCCTGTTATTTTGGCATTACAAAATAAAGAATTTCACAATGTTGATATTTCAAAAGTGAAATTCAAAGAATACAATGTTGAAGATGATTCAATTGTTGCGGAAGTTCTAACAAAAGAAGCAACAGAAAAAGCACACATCAAAGCAAGAGGAGTTGAAAAAACTTTCAATATTTTTGTTAAGGGTGCAAAATTCATCAAGTCATTGGCTGATGGTGCAGTTGTTGACCTTCAAAAAATCCACAACAGAGTTTTAAGAGATTACATGATAATCTTTGATAAAGATGGTTTACATGGTGATGGTGGAAACAATGGTTTATTAAAATCAAATGACCCATATTATGTGACAAATGAAAACCATGCAATCCCTGCTGTTGATGGAAATGGCTTCAACCGAGTTCAAGACATCAATGCTTTGATGAACACATTAAAACTTCAAGTTGGTGAAAAAACTTCTTCTTCTGATGTGAAAATCTTTGTTTATGGTGCGGATTTAATTAAATTCTTGGGTTCAATTACACAAGACAATGAAACAACAGTTCGTGACATTCTCAAAAAGGCATATCCTGAAGCAATGTTCATTGAAATCCCTTCATTGGCTTTGAATTCTGATGATGGCAATGGTTTTGTTGTGGTTTCTGATGATGCAACAACACTTCATTTGACTACTGAACCAACTATCAAAAAACAAGGCGAGAATGAAGAAAATGAATATTACTATGCAAACTATGTGACAGGTTCTTTGCAGGTTACACCTGATTTGGAAGGTGCAATCATCAAACAGCCAATCACTTTTGCATAAGGGGGTGAACCATGGCTGATGAAATCAGAAACTATGCAAACCAAGTGTTGCAAAGCATAAGTCAAGCAACATTGACAGATGAAGAAGCAATCCTTCTTCCTGAAGTCAATCAAGCCAACCTGATTTTGGAAGCCTTGGCAAAAGTTATGAACCAAAGAGGGGCAACAGGCAACGGCTTCAAGAAATTGCGAGCCTTTGCCACCCTCAACGGCATAGAGATTGGAACGAAGCAAAACAAAAGAAGTGACATTTTGATTGGCATGGTGATTGAATAATGGAATTGAAAATTCAAAATCTTTCAAAGAAGTTGGCTTTCAAGCTTGATAAATACCAAGTTCAAGTTGGCTTGTTGGAAGATAAGAAAAGAAAACAGCCAAAATTCGGAGAATATAAAAGCTATGCAGGAAAAACACTTTTGAGGGAAGGCAAAGTTTCAACAGGTGCTTCCTTGGTAAAAGTTGCAGAATATCTTGATGAAAGATACAAATGGTTGCGAAAACCTTTCTTGATAAGAAACAACAAAGAAGTTGTTTTGGTTTTGAATGATATTGTCAAGGATATGAACGGACAGGATTTAAAACAACGCATCTTGAATGGTTTTCAAGCAGTTGTCAGAAACCCCATTTTGCGGGGCGAATATGGGCAAAACAATGATGAATGGGCAAAGAAAAAAGGCTTCAATCAATTGTTGATGATGACAGGACAATTTTTCAAAAATGTGAAGGCGAGGTTTAAAAAATAATGTTCAGACCAAAACTTGAAGAATGCTTGAAAGGCATATTTGAACTTGAAAAAGTTATTTATGGCAACATTGGTGAAGGAAGTGAACAAAATGCCATTTATGTTTCCATTGACCAAATAAAAACAAGCCCTGCTGATGGGGAATGTTATTTCAGGGTAAGAGGGACACTTGGCATCAATGCTGAAGCGGTGAATTATAAATATGGTTATTTGAAGGAAAGATGCAGGCTTGCAGACAAGAACTTGACCAAATATTTTGGCTTTGCTTCAAATGACAACAATGTGAATTTTTCGGTTTATGATGATTTATTTGTCAAGCCAACATTAGATTTCACATTCAGGATTTCAATTCCTTGGAATCCACCCGCAGGGAAAATGACTTTTGAAAAGTTGAATTGGGTTAAAAATATTATAAACAGGATAAAGGGAAACTAAAATGAAAGATGTTTTATTGGAATATGTGATGAAGGTTGATGCCTATGCACCGACCCCATCAGCTTCAACAGCATACATTCGCAAGGTGCTTTGTGTTGTTAAGCCATTGCCCGAAGGGACAACAGGAACAATTTCAGAATGCACCACAAAATCAGAAATTCAAGCATTGACAAGTGCAAATTGTCATGTGTTGTTGGAAGCGGGGCTTCCTTCTGTTTATGTGTTGCCAACAAACACATTGGATATTGCGGATATATTAGAAGCAACAGACAAAAAGTTCTTCACAATCTTGGTTGATGGTGCATTCACAAATGATGAAATGAATGCCCTTGATGATGGTGAATTCAATGGTGTTATTGGTTGGAGTGTAGAAAACAGAGAGCAAGCCAAAAATTGGGGCTATGGAAACAGCAATGTTGGATTTTATGACCTTGATGTTAATGGTTCACAAAATATGTATTATGCATTTGGAAAATTGC
>ENA-OPDT01000488-OPDT01000488.1-human-gut-metagenome-genome-assembly--contig:-NODE-488-length-14276-cov-2.272766_pt1 | contig 14276 bp, 10 predicted proteins | sample MGYA00241627_ERZ501517 | MGnify/ENA primary metagenome ERZ501517 (study PRJEB25962, sample SAMEA2042435) | human gut metagenome | biome: human gut; feature: human-associated habitat; material: faeces... | reverse complement strand
GCTGTCTGCATATAAATAGCACCACCACGATCGTCTGCTATATTATTGGCAAATGTAGAATTAGCAATATAAACACGGGGAGAAGGATTCTTTGCCGTCGCATTTACTCCTATGGCGCCACCCGCTGCCCCTTCATTTTCCACAAAAGAACAATTTTCAACACGCAATTCCGAATCTCCATAAGCACAAACGGCACCGCCTCCATAAGAAGCACCGCATCTGTTTTTGAGGAATAAGGAATTTTTCAAAAAAGCATTGGAACCACTCACCCGTATCACACCGCCATTATTGACTTTACTGCTAAGAGGTTCGTAATTATTCGAAAACTGACAGTTATTAGCGTTCAGTGTCGAATTGCCACTCAATCGGATAGCAATATTCTTAAAACCATCGATGATAAGATCGTTTAATGAAATCACAGATGCTTCACCGACCGTAAACAACGACTCCAACCCTTTTATGGTTACTCGTTTTCCATTCTTTTTATTGATACCGTTAAAAGTTAGCGTCTTTCCTTTGATGGCAATACCGGTTCCTTCACCGTAATTCAACACTTCTCCATCGAAATTAAACTCGATGACACTGCCCGATTCGGCATGTTCAATCACATACACCAACCCACCGGCTGCTACCGGATCCATATCGGCCGTCGTTACTTCCAAAGTTTGTGCAAACATCGTACTTGTACACAATGCAAGTACACACGTTAAAAATGTAACCTTCTTCATAATAATTTAAAAATTTAATGGTTAATATAGATATTTAAAACTGCTATTCTGATAAGCATTAGAAACTCGAATAACATAAAGTCCATTTCGAGAACCTTCCGGTAAAACTATATTCGTTGCATTATCTACATTTTGTGTCTTTACCAATTTTCCCGATATGTCATAAATATTCACCTGAGACGTTGTTTTGAGATTACTAAGCGAAAAACCGTCGGCACTCCTGATAAGGTTTATTTCCTGCAAGGAAGTAGCGTCATACACTGCACTCCCCTCGGCTTCGATAGTAACGAATACAGGTAAATGATCCGATACATCTGAAAGTGTCAGACCCGGTTCTTCGGTAACAACACCCGTCTCCGTAATTGTATATTTAAGAGAATCATCGGGTCGATAAGAGATAATCATATCTATGCACGACGTAGGGTCCTTAGCCGGGTAGGTATATAGAGCCGTATTGTTCAGTATCGAAAATCCATACTCTTTGAAAGTCACCATTGCCCGATAAGTAGGCTGAGCATTGAAGTCGCCAGCGATAAAGACAGTCTTATCACTTTGCCGTGCAAAGCGGATAGCCCATTCTGTCGCAGTATCTCGGTCATCGGCATTAAGAGAATAATGCGTACAAAGGAAATAGAAGTTGTCAAATTCGGCAATGAGAAAACCGCGGGACTCCTTGTCTTTCGAAGTATCCGAGGGGGCAAAAGACTGGTTTTTTACCGATATAGGTTCTGTCTTCGATAAAATGCCTATGCCATAATAAGTCCCCACCAAAGCAAAAAACTGCGAATGCATGCCAGTAGATTCGGCCAGTTCGCTTAAATAATCATGATTAAAGATACCTAACGAACGGTTATCGACTTCTTGCAAAGCCACAATATCGGGATTTTGCGTATTGATAATGGTAGCAATATCGGCCAATCTCGATGAGGTCATACTATGACCTTTAATGTTATAAGAAAGTAACTTCGTCGTTCCAGCCAATATAGAACCAGTACATAAACTTATAAACAAAATCAATATCGATAATGTAAATACCCTTTTCATAACAAGAAATCAATATTTTACATACTCCAATTCTGTCACAATAGGCAAGTGGTCGGATAAAACAGATTGAACGGTTTGAGTTCTCACAATTTTCCACCCTTGTTTAGGTCTGGCGAAAATATAATCTATCTTTCTCTTGGGGTTCCAAGCGGGAACAGTAAAATCGTAATCAGTTGCCAAAAACCAATTTTCCAACATATTATACTTAATTTCCTTTGACGAAGGAGCTGTATTAAAATCTCCTCCTAAAACCACCGGGTATCGATAATCATTGAAATACTCGGTAATAAAAGCGGTCTGTGCTTCTCTCGTCTTTGGCAACTGATAATCCAAATGTGTCGATGCAAAACAAATCGTATCTTCGCCTATTTCAAACAGACCCTCTAACAGAGCTCTACGTTCATGCGCTTTATTGGGCCACGGCAAAAAAGTTTTCTTCGTATCGATATAAGGGTATCGGGAAAGGATTCCTATACCATAATATCCACCCTTATAATCGATTGTTTTCCCATACACGCCAAACATCTTTGTAAAATATGCCAATTCCGAAATATAGTCACGCCCGATTTGATGCGGAGCTCTCTCTCCTCTATCGGTTTTACAATCTATTTCCTGCAACGCAACGAAATCGGGATTGAAAGACTTTATATGCGAAGCCAGTTCCTCCAACGATGCCAATTCTCCAAAACGAATATTATAGGTCATTACCTTTATTCTCAAAGTGTCTTGTGCATATACGTTTCCAAACTGGTATAAAAACACGACAATCAAAAGATATTTAAATGCTTTCATTTTCTACGGTTTTGAAATTTTCAACACAGAAATAATAGGGAGATGATCGGATGCATTTACCCCCGTAACGACAGTATGAGAAACAACATTAAAATATTCCAAAGGCCTGTAAGCGATATAGTCTATTTCCCGATTGGGCGCATTAGAAGGAATTGTAAAATTTTTCGGATCTGTATTCGTCCTGACAAATCCGGCAGCTTCCAACTTGCCGATAATCGAATTATCCGGTTTCGAATTAAAGTCCCCTCCTAAAATAATAGGAAAGTCACTTTTAGAAGAAAGTTCTTCCATCATAACGGGGAATTGTCTATCCCTTTCCGCCTGAGTAACGGATAGATGGATTACCGCCAAATAAACATCGATTCCATTGAACTTTATCTTGGCTGTTCCCAAAACGTTACTTCCCGTAATAGTCAGTCCATCTATCTCTTTCGGGAGATCATGATTTACGATTTCGCTCATTTGAAAAGAAGAAAGGATAGCTGCACCATAAGCCCCGCCTTGAAAATCTTTTTGTTTGAAAAAATAATAATACGGATAACCGGCCAATTCTGCCAATTCTTTAGCCTGATCCACACCCAAACTTCTTGTCGTTTTATAATCTACCTCTTGCAACAAAACTACATCTGGCTTTTTGCTTTTTATCACATTCGCAACGTTATTCACATCTGCGGTTGTTGTTTCACCCGATACACCATAATAGGGTGCACAATGTTTTATGTTATAACTCATCACGACCAGGTTTTCTTTGGGGTCAGTGTTACCACCCCAACCGGCATCACCTTGCGGTTCATTGGCTTTACTACAACCCATAAAAACCGCACAGATACTCATCATCAATATAAACACACGTTTCATCATAATCATATTTTATAGTTCATTAATATCCACACTATTAGGATTCTAATAGTGTGGATTAGAAATTCAACTTATTCCGGCCAACCGGGATTTTGACCTAACAGAGGATTTTTCATTCTTTCCTCATAAGGCACAGGCCACAAATAATGCATAGCCGGATCGAAATAACGGGGACCTCCTTCTGCTCTCGATTTTTCGTAAATCACATCGCCGAATTCATCGACTCCGGTATCGGGATAAGGATTAGCGCCCAAATCGTTCATACAAACGGTTAGACTAGGCCCTGTAATAGCCCGACCAAAACGCAATTCACCTTCTCTCCAACGCATTATATCTGCATATCGCATACCGTCGAACGAAAGCTCGATACGTCGCTCTCTCTTTATTTCGGTCCACAAATCGAGATTCCACTGTTGCAACTCTTTCAAATCCATTCGATGCATACCCACTCGATCTCTCAAACGATTAATAGTCTCATCGATTTCAGTTTGGGTCAATGTCCCGTTCATCTTATAAAGAGCTTCTGCATAAATCAAAAGAACCTCTGGATAACGAATTACGTTCAAATTGGTGTGAGACCTGTTGGCATTTCCGGCAATACTTATCTCGTTGTATTTTTTGAAATAAAAGCCGGTTATCCCGTTAGCTCCGTTCCGTCCGGGTTGTAACGACGAGAAGCGTGGTAACTGAAATATATCGTTCGGCCGGCGATATTCGGCATCTCCATCGTCACCGCCACCCCATTGATCACCGGGAGTAAACAACGTCATTCTCATTCTCGGATCCCTGTTTTGGAAATAATCGGCATAATGTTCCTCAGGATACTTATACAGAGGTGACGTTTTTATATCTGTATGTTTATAATACTCCAATCCCGGCTTAGCTGGCATACCATCGATACATAAATAAGCATCGACCAACGTTTTGGTAGGATTAAATCGAATAAAATCCACCGGCGAACAAGTCTCGTTCGACATGTTATTATTGCGAATATCATTCACATAGATACTGGAAATAATTGCTTCGTTATTATCTGGATTATTCTCTATATCTCCTTCGAGATGATACAATTTTTCATAATCATAAAGATCGTAGGGGCCATTGTCTATAATCTCTTTGGCAGCTTTGGCAGCAATATCATAACGTTCGTTTTGAAGGGCGATACGTGCTTTCATCGCCAAAGCTCCCCAGCGGTCTATACGACCTACATTATCTCCCGTTTGCCTTTCATGAGGTAATTTCGAAGCAGCCCAATCCAAATCGGTCATTAAGCTATCGATAACTTCACTTCGTGGAGTACGAGGTCCATAAGCTCCTTCGGACGTAATAACATGGTTAATCCAGGGAACATCTCCAAAAAAAGTCGTCAACATAAAATATACCCACGACCTTATGACCTTCACCTCGGCGGCATAGACATCTTTAACATCTTGGTCGATTTCGGCCCGATTGTAATTATCTAGGAAATTATTGCAAGTGTGAATATGTCCGTAAGAATATCTCCAATACGAAGTAAAGGGGAACCCATCGGTATAAGCATGTTTCCCTCCCGATACTTTGGAAAGTCCGCTGTTTTTATCACCCCATATTACAGTTTCGGCCGTAGACTCTGCCCATTTAATCAACAACTCATATTCAAATGTTTCATAACAAGGATACAATGCCGCGCGCAACTGCTCCTCCGTCTTCCAATAAGTTTCATTAGTCACGGAATCCTGAGGATATCTGTCTAAAAAATCATCGTTACATGAAACCAACAATGATGCCAACGGCAAAAAAGCCGCAATATATTTAATCGTTTTCATATTCAATGGTATTTATTAAAATGAAAGAACTAAACCGAATACGTATGTCTTTACTTGGGGGTAAACATCGCCCGAAGATTCCCGTACTTCCGGATCATAAGCACCGAAATATTTAGTGAATGTCAGTAAATTATCTGCCGACGCATACAATCGCAACCCCTCTATTTTCCATCGATTAAGAAGTTTTTTGGGAATAGAATAACCCAATTGTACATTTTTCAAACGCAAATACGAAGCATCTTCTTTCCAATAATCACTGAATAATAAATTATGAGATTGAGCTTGATACAGTCTAGGATATGTGGCATCGGGGTTGTTAGGAGTCCAGCGATCCAAATGTTCTACCTTAGGAATAGAATAATCGTTGATAAAACAGTGACGGGCTTCATCTGACAGATAACCATTTACTTTCCCCACTCCTTGGAAATAAAAACTAAAATCCCAATCTCTCCATTGCAACTGGCCTCTCAATGAATAGGAATAATGCGGATACGGATCGCCAAATACAACCTTATCATATTCATCTATTTCTCCATCTGGAATTCCACCGGGTCCAGAAATATCTCGATATTTAATATCTCCCGGTTGTGTTATAGCTTCTGCCGCTTTTGGAATAGCGAACTTAGGATTAATATACTTTCCATTACTATCGACACCGCCAAAGTCATCAATCTGTGCCAAACCATCGGTCAAATAACCATAATAAGCGTCGATAGGATCTCCTTCTCTACGAATGTTATTGGTTAATCGAGGTTCACTCGTTCCTAAATCGACAATTTTATTCTTGGCATCAGAAAGATTGAATAGCAAATTATATTTCACTTCTCCAATCTGGTCTCGCCAACCGATTTCAAGCTCCCAACCTTTATTTTCGATTTTACCCATGTTTTCATAAGGCAAATTAGCCGTTCCGGTGATTCCTACGACCGTAGGATAAACAGGTTTCACCAATGCATCGATATTATCTTTCTTAAACCAATCGAAAGAAGCGGTCAACCTATTATTAAAGAAAGTTAAATCTACGCCGACATTCAACATTCTTATCGTTTCCCACTTGATATTGGCATTTCCCAATTTACTTTGTTGAAAACCGATATTCTGTTTTCCTCCGATCGGATAACTTTCTCCCGAATCAATAGGAGTCAAATATGGATAATAATCGCTACCCACATTCTGGTTTCCTAATTCACCCCAAGAAGCCCTTAGTTTACCGGAACTCAACACAGGTTCTGCAAACTGCATAAATTCTTCTCTGGAAAAATTCCAACCAGCCGAGAAAGATGGAAAATATCCCCAACGATTATCCCTAGCGAAGCGAGAAGTACCATCGATACGCATATTCGCTTCTACCAAATACTTTCCATCAAACGCATAATTCACACGGCCAAAATAAGAGCGTAAAGCCCAAGAACTCTTCGTACCGCTATTCGTAATATCCTCGGTCCCTGCATCGATCACATAAATGCCATCAAATGGTATTTTCTTACGACTCGCGCTTAAACTACTGAAATTATACCACTCTTGCGAATATCCCAACAGAGCTCCAATTTCATGTTTATTGATCTGCTTCTGAAAATTCAAAGTTAACTGTAAGGTTTGAGTCAAAGCATCTTGATGTGCTTGGCTCACCGAATTTCTCATATTTTTATTAGCAGGATCGGGAGTCCCGTCTGAAAAATATTCCGGTAACGTAGGAGTAAACTTATCAGTTTCTCTGAAATAATAGTTCGCAGCATATTGTCCTCCTAAATTCAAACCGTCGATTATACGCAAATCCGCACTCACGATAGTATTCAATGTACGAGATTTTCTCTTTTCCTCTCCACCCTCTGTGGCAACATAAACAGGATTATTTATACTCCCGCTGGACCAATATTCAGTGTCTTCCCATAATCCCATCTCATTTTGTTGTTGCCATTTCACCGGTAACAGCGGAGACATACGTTGGGCTAAACGAAATACGCCACCAGTACCCGAAAATCCGGACGCATTACGGTAATAATCGACAAAACTGACATTCCCGTTTATTTTCAATCGATCGAAAACCTCTGTATTCACATTGATTCTTGCATTGTGCCGTTTTGTTTTAAATGCATCACCCACAACCAATCCATCTTGATCTAAATAACCGTAAGACATAAAGTAGCTGCTTTTCTCGCTTCCCCCTCTTACACTTACCGAGTGGCTCGTTTGTAACGCATGCTTCTTAAAAATTTCATTCACCCAATCCGTATTCGAATATTCATTGGGATACATACCCGAATCATATTTCTCAAAAGCAGTTGCATCATAAGGTCTAGAAAAACCGGCGGCAGCCATCGCTTCATTAGCCAAGTCCATATATTGTCGGCCAGTTACCAACTCCGGCAAAGCGGTAGGTGTTTGCATACCCACATATCCCGAATAGGTCAATGTAGCCTTCTCTTTTCGTTTTCCCTGCTTGGTTGTAATCAAAATAACCCCGTTGGCCGCACGAGCTCCGTAAATAGCGGCAGATGCAGCATCCTTCAAAACCGACACACTCTCTACATCATTGGGATTCAATAAATTCAAATCTCCACCCGAAACTCCGTCAATCAATATAAGAGGTGCGGTACTACTATTTATGGTACTGACACCACGAACCGTTATTGAAGGCACGGCTCCGGGCTGCCCAGACGAAGACGTAATGCTCACACCCGGCAATAAGCCTTGTAACCCCGCACTGACATTAGCGACGGGACGGTTTTCCAATTCATCTCCTTTTACCATAGATACGGCCCCGGTTACGTTCACCTTCTTCTGTACGCCATAACCGACGACCACCACATCGTCCAAAGAAACAGAACTCTCCATGAGAGAAACATCTAACACCCCAGCCTGCAATACCTCTTTTTTCGTTTCCTTATATCCGACATAAGAAAATTTCAAAGTACTACCCACGGGTGCGTTTAACGAATATTTACCGTCCAAATCGGTACTGGTTCCTTTCGATGATCCCTCTACGGCAACAGACGCTCCGATAATAGGCTCGCCGGTCACTTGATCTACGACAGTACCTTTGACCGATACGATTTGTTGCTCTTTCGATGCAGCTCCCGAACTGTCTTGTTCCTTTTGATTGTATAAAAGAACACTATTATCCAAGAAACGGAATCCGACATCTGTACCCTTAAATAGTTGGGTCAGCGCCGTCTGCAAACTCACATTTTCGACCTTCAAGGAAACGGTCTTGTTCGGGTCTACAAATTCCTTACTATATGCCACATTTACAACAGCTTGCTCCTTTATCTGTTCCATCGCTTGTTTCAATGTAACATTCTGAATGTTTAACGAGATTTTCTGTTGCTGAGCATAAGCAACCCACGGAAAAGCAAGACAAAGCCCTCCTACCATACACCATTTTCTGATGTATGAAAAAACGTGTTTTTTCAGCATAAATTTCTAGTGTTTATAACTAATTATTTTTCTTTCACAGCATATACATTCTCCGATATTTCATTAAACTTAATTGGGGTAATGGCAGACATCATTTCAAAAATACCTGACAAATTGTTTAGCTTGCAGGTGAAATTATATGTGAACGCAGCTATCTTTTCACTGCGGATATCAAAAGAAACGTCAAATTGTCGAGACAATGTAGTCAAGACCTCTTCCAAAGGAGTATTTCTGAATATCAATTTATTTTCCTTCCAAACAGAAGCATCTTTATAATACTCGTTCTTCATGACTTTACAAAGCCTACTTCCTTTTTCATAAATTGCCGTCTGGCCGGGAGCCATCTGATACGTTCCCGATTTTTCTGCATACGGATAACTTATCACTATACCCCCTTCGTCCAACGTGGTCGTAACCACCGAATCCGTAGGATATCCCGATACGTTAAAACTCGTTCCCGTTACACGGATATTCATTTCGTCTGCCTGTACCATGAACGGTTTAGATATATCCTTCTTTACTTCAAAATAAGCCTCGCCTACTAACGATACTTCTCTTTTATCCTTCGCAAATTGCTCTGGATAAACCAACTTCGAGTCTGCATTCAACCACACTCTCGTTCCATCTTCGAGCAATACGACCAATCGTTCTCCCTTCAAAGAACAAACCTCTTTATAGACAGGCTTCGATAAATCGATATTCTGATAAGCCAAATATCCGACATTCAACAATACCAATGCAATGGCACAAGCCCATTTACAAACCGTCCAGACATTTCGTCTTTCGCTTCGACCTATTCTCTGCGCCAAACTTTCATACACGCCGAATTTATCGAAATCCGGCACATCGCATCCTCCCATTGGCAAAGATTCGGCATTTAACAGCCGGTTTATATCTTTGTCGATATGCCCGGATATATATTTCAATATCTCAGAATCGGTCTGATGTCGTTTTCTAAAATGCATGTTTCATTGGCTTTCATTATATAATACTATATAAATTTCAAAAAGTATTATATACAGATATTACATTAACTTATTTTAAGCATTACATCAAAAGGGAAATAGCACACTTACGAACAATCTCCTTTATCTGTTTCAGAGACTGGCTATACTGGAATTTTATTGTATTGACAGAAAGATTTAGCTTATCTGCAATTTCTTGGTTAGAATACTTTCCCGAAATTTTCAAAGAAAAAATTTTCCTCCTTTGAGGAGACAACTGTTCGATAGCATGGCGCACCAAATCCAATTGCTCTTTATCCATATCCTCATCGTCTTGGTTGCCCCCGTCTATACGCTCCAATAACTCCAAACAATCGTCCAAAACAAAGATATGATTCTTGGGATCACGAAGGATAGTAAGTAAATCGTTTTTTAAAACGGTAAATAAAAAATGATTCAATGGGCGGCTCTCATCGAGAGAGGTTCGTTTAATCCAAACTTTCATGAAAAGATTCTGCACAGCATCTTCTGCCAGCTCTTTATTACACAAATATTTAAACGCAAGTCTATACACCTGCTCCGAATAAGTGTCATAAAGAATGGTAAAAGCTAACTGGTTACCCTGTTTTAACTGATGGGTTAAAGCGCTATCGTCCATTTCCTATTAATAGAATCTAAGAGCATTGCAAGATTGAAAAAAATATTGAAATAGCAAAAGAATTTCGATTAAAATAAGTTTGATATAATATTACATCTATATGAAAAATTATTATATAAATCCATTGTCCATACGGCTTTCGATCCAATATTCACGTTATATTTGTAGGACAAATTATACCCAAGTGAAAAACATATCGAAATACCCTATATCACGGCCACACACGATGTAAACAATCCAAGAAGCGGAAGGGCGATGCAAGCCATCGGTATGAAATACCGATATTCCTATAACGAATTGTGGCAACCTAAAAACAAATGGGTTACATTTCGAATGTATCCACTCAACTTAGACGGTCAGGAAAATAGAATTTATAAAAAATACTGGAACAAATATCCTATCCATTTTGTAGAAACAATCCCTAAATAATACGCCAATAATCCAATGGTTCAAGGTGCAATGGGAGAAATTACAGCAAAGTCTGCTCAATTCCATACAGATAGAGAAGAAAAATAGGGTATTCAGAATGTAATCTGATAGTATTTGACTGGATTTCAACTAAACCGCATATCTTTGTGAGTGGATTGAGGGAACTCTCTCCAAGACACTTTAAAAAAGAAGAAACGTTATGTTTATCTTATAGGTGAAAATGTAGGAAGTTTTCAAACCGATGCAAGAGATAGCATAGTGGTTCTTACGCATATAGCGTGGACTGCTATTGTTACATCTGCATCAAAGATTTCCTACGGCCTTCACTTAGACGTGACATAGTTGGCTCACGTTTTTCAATCTGTAAATTTAATAACCCGACAGAGCCAATAGGGAATTGTGCGGATATGAATAAACTTATCAATTCGGTTCTTTTAATTACGTGCCTGTTTATTGTAGCTTGCAGTGATGATAATATTGAAAATACACCAACACCATTCATTCTCGAAAAAGACTACTATGAAATACGACTAGAACGAAGTTCCACTTCTATTTCAATCACAAATGGCAGCGGAGACATCAGCTTGGACATAGAAAACGAAGACGTATTACAAGCCATTTATTCGAAATACAACGATGATTGGGAGGAAGATAACCTAAAAGGGCATATCAATCTATATGGTATGCAGAAAGGAGTCACAACCTTGACTATTATTGACAATGTAACAAATGATGTGGAAAAAGTTGAGGTTAAAGTAACGGACTGCTATTTGGCATACGCTATATCCGAGAGCAATTATCCGGCACTGGAAGCCAATACAACACTCTTTTTCGTAAATAACCAAGAAAAAGAGTGCTATATTTTCGCCATAGACAAAATTCACGGACAGTTATCTGAACAACCGATAGCAAAAGGCAGCTATGAGTTTTTTGTCACACCCGACGATGCCCTACCTCAATTTAATGGCATTCCCGGTTTACATCTAAATATCACAAATAATGACGCCACGACAAAATCTTATGACTTTCAAATCAATGCAAATTCCTCACTAGTATTAAGTGTTATTCAAGCCTATTTGGGCGTAGAGTGGGGCAAACTCTTCGATAGTGTACATACAAAAAGTCCTGCGCCGATAGACATGACTATGAAACTGACTGTTCCTAATACAGATTATCAAATTACAGGAATGTTAAGCACTACATCTATACCAGAACATATATTGGATTGATGCATCGCTGTGGTTAAGCAGTTAAACTTACATATCCTATAAAGCAAATGAGAGAAAATGAACCGATTGTTCTTTTCGTTTGCTTTGTTTTTATCAATTATCTTTACTAGCAAAGATAATTGGTCTTAAATACTGCTACGCGTGGGGAAAATATGGGGCCTAATATGGGAAAATTTTAGGCAAAATAAAAAGCTAAATGATGATTGCTCAACACTTAGCTTTTATCTTTGTACCCAGACCCGCATTTGAAATAATTAAAGTGGGGAAAATGTGGGTAAAAAGAAAAATGCGGAAAAACGCCACAATTACACTGTATTTCAATATGTTATAATCCTATTAAATTTTAATCCAAGTTAATCGAATTGCAAAATATTTAGCAGATGTGGGGAAAATGTGGGGAAAATATTTATATTTGCAGCAGAGTAAAATTCAACCTGAAAGTCTATGAAAGTAACCTTTATCATTAAAAAAGCAGCCAAACGATATGATACAGAATCCATGGCTACAATCTATGTCCGTTTTAGAAACGGAAGGCAGTTAGACTCCGTTGCTCCTACTCAGTTAGCCATCAATCCCAATCTATGGGATGATAAAGACGAATGTGTAAAAACGAAAGCTGTCTGCAATGAAGAAATGCGTACCCATATAAATGAAGAGATACGCCAGTTGAAAACCTATATCGAGAAGGTATATCAACAAGAAAAGGAAGCAATAGACAAAGAATGGCTAAAAACAACACTTGATAAATTTTACCATCCTGAAAAATATTTTTTGCCGGAGGAAGTGGTTATCAAGCCTACCATTGGAGAACTATTCGATGAATTTCTAAACAAGCACCCTTTGTCGGAAGTACGAAAGAAAAATTTCCGGGTTGTCAAAAGAGCCTTACTGCGTTATGAACTATATGTAAGGGCTACAAAGAGAGGACAAAAGGGCTTTATCCTTGATGTGGATTTGGTAACACCTGACACGCTTCGGGATATGTGGGATTTCTTTCAGAACGAATACCAGTATTATGAACTTTACCCGAGCATTTATGAAGCCATTCCCGAAAAGAGGACACCACAGCCCAGAAGCAAAAACACGCTGATAGACTGTTTTTCAAGAATACGCACATTCTTCCTGTGGTGCTTCGATAACAAACGCACCACAAACAGACCTTTCGACAAGTTTCCGATAGAGGAGTGTACATATGGTACACCTTATTATATAACACTCGAAGAAAGGGACAGGATTTTTAATGCAGACCTTTCTGCCACCCCACAACTGGCAATACAGAGGGATATATTCATATTTCAGACACTGATAGGATGCAGGGTGAGCGACCTGTACCGAATGACCAAACTAAATGTGGTCAATGAAGCCATAGAATATATTCCCAAGAAAACCAAAGAGGGGAATCCGGTTACGGTACGTGTTCCACTTAACGACAAAGCGAAAGAAATCCTTGAACGCTACAAAGAATATGAGGGAAAACTGTTGCCGTTCATATCCGAGCAAAAGTACAATGATGCCATAAAAAAGATATTCAAATTAGCTGGAGTTGACCGCATCGTAACAATCTTAGACCCGTTGACGCACAACGAAATCAAACGACCTATTTATGAAGTGGCAAGCAGCCATCTGGCAAGACGTACGTTTATCGGCAATATCTATAAAAAAGTGAAAGACCCGAACCTTGTTTCCGCACTGTCGGGACACAAGGAGGGAAGCAAAGCTTTCAGACGATACAGGGATATTGACGAAGAAATGAAGAAAGACCTTGTAAAACTATTAGACTGATACTTGTATGGGACAACAGGAATATGATAATTTCAAAAGACTGATAAAGGAATGGCTCGACAGCCATCCGAATGAATATGCCGATTTTGTAGAAGAAATGAACGACAAGAAGTTCAAAGGGTTCTTCAATATTTTCAATACGGCTGTAAGGCTTGTTCCGAAATATAAAGAAGCAGCACGCAAGAGAATAGGCGATGATAGAAACCCTGATTTCGAGGAACTGGAAAATGTTCTTTTACAATCAGACCTTGCCGAGAAGATAGTGAATGAGTTTCATACCCCGAACAAGAGAAGTATTGTTCCTGCCATGCTTGCATGGCTCTATTACGGACGAAGCTATGAGTGCATGGTGGAACAGGGTGAGGAACTGACCAAAAGAAAGGATATTCCCACCTTATACAAATGGCTTGTTTCCGGCATGGTCAAATTCATTATCAGAAAAAGCATCGCCAATGGCATGAGAACCAAAGAGGACTGGCAAGTATTCAGGAAGCAACAGAAAGCCATTGAGGAAAACTCTCTCGTGGAATGGGCAATAGAAGAAGATGAAGACATGGACGAGGAAGAAACAGATATGCTGCAGGAAGAAC
>ENA-OPDT01000476-OPDT01000476.1-human-gut-metagenome-genome-assembly--contig:-NODE-476-length-14448-cov-1.513514_pt1 | contig 14448 bp, 15 predicted proteins | sample MGYA00241627_ERZ501517 | MGnify/ENA primary metagenome ERZ501517 (study PRJEB25962, sample SAMEA2042435) | human gut metagenome | biome: human gut; feature: human-associated habitat; material: faeces... | reverse complement strand
TACAATTTCAAAATAAGTTGTATCTTTTTTTATTTTAACGTCAAATTGGCGATAATTTTGTGTCCTTATTTAAATAAAAAACTCTTCAGGGGAGGTCCCCTGAAGAGTGAAATTAGCTTAGAGTAGACAATTTAAACTTATTACTGTTCAATGTAAGTGGCATTTCCTGATGCTGTATTGTCATCATCTGAGTTGGAGATACCGTAAGAGGCAGCATCCTCGGATGCAAGGTCATCCAGGTAAGGATTGCCTGTGTCAACACCCTCGGCATGCAGGGCGTCATTAAGCCATGGGTCGTTGTAGTCTTCAACGTTCATGTTGTTAAATACATATTTTCCATTCTTGTCGAAGAAGAGCTCGCACCAGCCGCAGCTATCAGGTGTACCTCCGATGAGAATGACGCTGTGTGAGCCGTCCGCATTCTTGATCTCATGACGGAAATATTTGTCAGGACCGCATTTGTCGGTGATATCTTCCTTGGTATCTCCGAGAACAAGGTAGAGACGGCCGTTTTCAACTTTCGTGTAACCGTTGACATCATCTGTAGATATGGTGAACTGTATGGAGTTTCTCTCACTGTTTTCCTCGTATGTCACTTCGGTACCATTTGCCAGGTGGAAGGTCTGCTTTATGTAGTCTATGGCTGCTGAGACGGTTGTTCTTGTCGCCGGGATGCACAGAAGAACTGCGCACACGGCAGCGGCGATGGCGGCGGGCGAGTCTGTGACCAGATCTGCCGGTTTGAGCCTGTTCGGCAAGCTTTGCCCTGAGATCGTCTTTGTCATCCTGGGGCATGGTCACATTGTCCATGGTAGCTTTGTATAATTCGTTTATATCTTTATTATTCATGATCTATTCCTCCTTTAAAAATTCTTTTAGCTGATCCCTTCCGCGGGATATCCGCATGGAGACTGCTGAGACTGACAAATGAAGCATCTTAGCGATCTCCTTGAATGAATACCCCTCGTAGTAGTGCAGATATAGGGCCGTGCTGTATGTATCGGGCAGCCTGTTTATGGCTGCAAACATTGACTGTTCCTCCATATTGAAGCCACTTGTGAGATCATCGTTTGCCAGCTCTTCATAGCTGCTGTTCAGTCTGTTTGCCGCTGATTTCAAATGGTTTCTGCACATATTTGCGGTCATGGTGAGAATATAGGACTTCTCACATCCCTTTGATATGTGAGGACTTTTTTCTATAAGCTTGGTATATACATTCTGGACAATGTCTTCGGAATCCACTATATTGCCAAGAAAACTCATGGCCAGACGGAATGCATTGTCCGAGTAATTGTCATATAGTTCAAGCAGTTGCTGCTGCTTCAAGTGTCATCACCTCCGTGGTTTGTATGTATGAGAGAATCAGGAATCTTGTTCCTTCTCAATTGAGTTCTCATATATAAAACAAATCAAAGTATCAAAATAGCACATGGATACGAAAATTTCTATCCAAAAATCAATATTGAAAATTGCTTCGTAATTTGTACGGGACAAAAATGTATCAGATGTACAATAAGACCTGACATGAGATATTGATTTTACAAAAAAGGAGGACTGCGTATGAGCATGGCGAAAAGGAAAGATCCGTATCTGAGCGGTCTATTGCAGAAGCTTGCTGAGACCGATAAGAAGATTTCTTTTACACGGCTGAGGTCAGAAGATCTGGATGGCGAGAGTAGGGAAGCAATATACGAATTCATAGAAAAGTATAGTGGCAGGTTTGGCGTGCGCTGGCTTTTGAACGAGTTTGGGCTGTCGCCAAGTGTGTACTATAATTACCTGCACAGTAAAAGAGATGGGTGCAAGGCACAGAAAGATCAGATCTTAGATGAGATCCGTTCTATATATGAAGAGCATAATGGCACCGACGGATACAGAAAAATGCATTACTATCTGCTTCAGAGGGGTTATAATATCAGCCTTGAGACAACGAGAAAGTACATGAACCAGGAACTTGGATTGTGTTCGGTGGTTGGTGCCAGACATCCTCCGTATGAAAAGCGCATGCCTTTTCACATTTGCCCGGATATTTTAAAGGGTAATTTCAAGGCGGGCCGGGTAAATGAGAAGTGGAGCATAGATTTTACATTCATCGCACTTGAAAATGGAAGTATACGGTTCAACTGTGCCATTATGGATCTGTATGACAGGAGTATTGTAGCGTCTCTGTGTGGCACTGAAATGACCTCGAAACTTGCTATAAAGACTTTGAAAAAGGCTCTGTCCACAGATAAAGAAATAGATCCACGGAGGCTGATCCTTCACTCTGATCAGGGAAATGAATTTACATCGGAGGAATTCACGACATATTGTCTGGAGAGAGGTATCCGTCAGAGTATGAGCCCTCCGGGGCATCCCTACAGCAATGCACCCATGGAAAGGTATTTCAGCACGTTAAAGAGCGAGCTGATCAACCGAAAAAGCTATGGTAATGAGAGAGAGCTGTACGATGCAGTAGATGATTTTGTGGAGAATTACTACAATACGACGCGGCCACATACTTACAACAATAACAAGCCTCCTTATGAGGTGAGATATAAGCAGGATAGACCTCTCACCTGAGGTGGTTGACTGCATTGTGTTCTGGACAAAGAATCCCATACCGATGCTTCCAAGGCTTTCGGAACTGGATGCTTACAAATACTATTTCCAGTGTTACGGCAAGGATATGGAGACGAATCTGCCTGATAAAAAGGGACAGCTCATTCCTGCATTTCACTCGGTTATGAAGAAAAAACATAGGAGTCTGTAAGTTAGGACGGGTGATAAGGAGGAATGATCGTGGATTGGTTTGAGAGACAAAGACTCAATGAGGTCAGCGAAAATAAGAAAAAATACCATGATCTCATGGACGAATTTGAAAAGATCATAAGCGGGAGGTCTCGATCGTCCCATATGTAACAGATGAGAACGGAAAGTTCAGTGAGTCTAAAACGCAGGCCTTCATAGGTGAGTTTTTAGAGCTGATGGATATATATGCTGGCAAAAACATGCTCTGGTTTGGCAGGATAGTTGATGAGAAAGCCCTGCCCGGGCAGAAGAGCTTTTGCAGATATATGAGACTGTATTTGTACCTGGCTGTCCGCATGTCTCTGCTCAAGCTTGACTGGCTGGAGAATAAGATTGAGACGCTTCCCGACGAGTCATTTAACACAATACTTGCAGGATGCAGGAATTTCAATTCTGGGCAGGACAAGGATAATCTGCTCATGGAATATGAGTGTGATGGTTTTCTGTCGGATTCAGGAGTCATCTCGTGGGGCATTGAGGTGTATTACTGGCTAAGTGACAGCACAGAGTACACATGGATGACACCGGACATGAAAAGAAGGATGGAAGTCGCATTTGAGCAGCTTGAGGCTGAGAACGGGGATGTTCGGAGTTCAAATGAATCTCCTGCTGATATTATGGACTGTGATTATGGTATAGGTGGAGATGAAGAAGAATATGAATTCTTTATGGAAGGATGCGGTATCCCATTGAAGGAGAAGCCATTTTTCCATGATCTTGAGCCGTGGAAATATCTTCACGAACATGTGGCGGATGCGGAGACATTCTGCGCACGGTTCAGGGAGTTTATGGCGCTTCTCTATTCAGACGAGGTGCCGTATAGCTATCTGTACATCGTGACAAAGGTGGTCGAAGGGGCTCTTGATATGTATCTATGTAAGCACAACATATCAATATATGGCAATGCATATGACATGGCAGATGCGGTTATCTACATCAGGAAGGCGATGGAGAAGACGGATATGTTGTACAGAATGGAGAGAACATACGGTCCCGATTCTCTGTATTAGACAGAGACAGGATTTTATTATCAGTACAGTAATGGAAGCAGCAGGAGAAAGAACATAAGATAATCATGGCAAATGTAGTTAATTTGAAGGAATACCTACGAAGAGTGTTTGTATATAGCGGTTACATATAGTAGAAAGCCACAGAGACTTGAGCATTATCATGCATATGATACGAGATATGCGACATATCTTGTTGACTGTCTGGCCCGCAGGGGACTCAAGGTAAGTCAGTTAAAACCTAGGCATATTACAAGACCCGGATATCAGGATATGGAAATCATAAATGACACTGAGGAGAATAAAAAATATTACTTCAGATACGAACAGAATCATTTCTATACAGGAAAAAAGTGTGCCGACGGAGAGAAGCTTGAGCTGTGGCAGATGGGAAACGATCGTAGAATTTACGAGATATAAAAATATCGTGTGTATACTCTAATCATGAAAACAAAACATTTGCATACACTTCGGAGAAAGAAAGGAGTTTACACATGGATATAACAAATATGAAAGAACTTTATGCAGAACTTATCAAGGCGGCAGGAAGAGGATTCAGAAACAGGAGCATAACCAATCCTGCGGTCGTCTTCACCCAAAAGGCAAAGGCTGGGGTCTATGACTCTATGACAGATGAAGAGTATTATGAGGAGCTCGATAAGGTTGAAGAGCTGAACAGGGTTTGGCAGCACAAAACCAGCAAAACGGTCGGAGAATTGCTGCTCACAGCTCTGGAAAACCTGAACATCCGAGACGAGGATGTGGAGGACATTTCGGCTACGCTCATGTGTGCATACAGCAAGACTGACCAGGAGAGTATTCCGTGTGACTCAGATGCGAGTGGCCGGGTAAGTGACATAATATTTGGCGATCATCACGACAGGAGGACTGGTGGTGAGGCTGAGGAAATAGAGGAGAATATCCTTTATGAAGATGAGATTCCGTCAGAAGCATCAGGACAGGTGAGTCATATACTGAGTTCACCTGCCAGGATATACGAGTATCTGGACAGTAAGGTGTATGGGCAGAAGGATGCAAAGCGTGCCGCTGCCATGCTTCTGTGGAACCATGTGAATGGCAGGAGACAGAATGTCCTCTTTGCAGGTCCGACCGGCTGTGGTAAGACAGAGATATTCAGGCAGCTCGCAAAGCTATATCCGAACATAGTGATCCACAATGCCACCTCGCTTACAGGTACGGGCTGGAAGGGCAATACCAAGGTCAGAAACCTGTTTGACGGTGTGGATCAGAATAAGATGAGTCACCTGATCATTGTCCTTGATGAGGCTGACAAGATGTTCGAGGATGCGGACGACAGGCATTACAGTTACATAGTCCAGAATGAACTGCTGAAGGTTCTGGAGGGGGACATGGTTCATTTTGATGGCAATCCGTCGAACAGTGAACCAGCTCTTGATATAGATACATCAAATGTAAGTTTTGTGTTCCTGGGTTCCTTCGATTCCATGGTCAGAGCGAAGGATGTGGCTGTGAATAAGAGCAGGGCTATAGGTTTTGGTGCAGTATCGTCTGACGAGTCATTTGACGGATACAGGAGTACATTCACTCAGGAAGATCTGGTGCAGTACGCAAATGTCAGAAGCGAGGTCGCCGGTCGTATAGGCACTATAGTTCAGCTAAATGAGATGACAGAGGATGATTTCTACGCCATCTTAAATGCCAAAGGGATCAGTCCGGTCGATAAGATTGCGGACTATTACGGAGTGCGGCTGAAGATGTCAGCGAATGCAAAGCACAAGCTGGCGAAGCAGGCGGCCGAAAACAGAATGGGAGTGCGATTTATCCGCTCACAGCTACAGAGAAAGCTTGATGATGAGCTTTTTGAGGACTGTAACAGGACGGAGTACACCATTGCTTAGATAAATATAATCAGATATCAGCGGGAGAACTGCAATGCAAATTATGCATTGTGGTTCTTTTTTTGTCTGGACGTTTGCCTGCCGTTGAAAAAACGGAAGAAATATAACTGGTGATATGATTTGTTTACAGGTTAGGTATTTGATTGCAGGAGGTAAAAATATATGCTGTATTGTTTAGAAGCGTTTCTTTTTTGTTTTATTGTCATGTATGCATTTGGCCGAGAGAAGCTGGTAATGCTGTGGAAGATTGTGAAGATCACAGCATTGGTAATTGTAGTAATATTTTTTGTGAGAATGTATATTCAGAACCGGCGTATCCACTCTGAAGCTGTCGCAACCGTGACAGAGGTGACAAATGACGATATGATGGGTGGATACAGCCAGAAACTCACATTGGAATATACCTATGACGGCAAAAAGTATGTCATTGAAGATCTGCAGACAATAAATCTGCAGGCTGAAAAGGGAGATATGTACACGGTGCATTTCAGCTACCGCACCCCTGATAAGCTAAAATTCATACAGCCGGATGATAAAGTTAAAAATAAAAGAAAATAGCATTGCCTGGCAAAATTCTCCGTTTTTTATACGGAATATCTATGTTGAAAGATTATACTTCGTACGTGAGCTTGAGAGTTAGAGGAATATTGCGGAGGTGTAAAAGAGTATGGATGATACAGAGATTAAAATGTACGAAAAAAACTGGGTGAAAATTGCAATATGTCTTGCCAGGATGTACGGAGTAGGTGAATGTCTCAGACCATTGCCAAATATTCCGTTGGACGAGATGGCAGATATAGTGATTGAATGGACGGATGAGTATATAAAGTCCGGGTGGAATCTGAGTAATGGGGGTGATATAGTAGACTTCTTTGAAATGAAAATAAAAATCTGGACTATGGATATTTAAAATAGTTCCAAGATTAGTTATGAAAATGCATGCAATGTAAATACTCAACATATTGACTATGATGTAGCTTGTGCTGTATAATAAGAAAATAACTGTGTGTATTGCATATCCATATAGTACATCAATTATTTTAGTGTGAGGGATACCGTAAATACGGTGCAATATACGAAGGAGGGAATGTAATATGAAAAAGAGTGAGACAGGTTTTATAACCAGAATTGTAACTTTGATTATGGTATGTGTGATGGCATTATCACTGATACCTAATGTTTCGGCAAATGCAACAACAACCAGTAAGAGCACAGCGTATAAGTCGACCAAGACTATGACGTGCTATCTGGCAGGAAGAGAGAGAAAGACTATCACCATGCCGGCTGATATTGCAAAGATAAGCTTTGGAAGCCAGAGCGCGGTGAAGATGAGAAAAGCATCATCACGCAAGGTGGTTGTGTCAGGAATCCGTAACGGAAAAACAAAGTTTACGGTGATCACAAAGGACAAGAGACGTATAGTATGTAACGTAGTCAGAACTACAAAATTTACAATGGGTCCGTCTAAAAAGCGTGTAATAAACACCAACATAAAGCTCAAGTATGTGAAGAGCTCTAATAAAAAGCTTGCGACAGTAAAGCTTGCAAAGAACAAGAAATCCTTTACTGTTACCACTAAGAAGAAGGGTACAGTAAAGATCACAGTCAGATATTCAAACAATAAAGTAGAGACACTTCGTTTAGTAGTGGCTCACCAGCATACATGGAAGACAGTTGTAGATAAGGATGAATGGGATGAGCCTATCTATGAGGAGCAGGATGTGTATGAGAATCACAGCTTCTGGCCTGATGGAACTCTTGCCGATGACCTTGAACAGCCTAGTGCAAAACAAAGATGGTGTGCAGACCATTGTGTGAGCTGTTTTCCTAACTGTCCAGACCCAGACCCAGCTGGTAGATGTGCACTTAGCATCGGTTGGGGTTCAGTATGGGTTGGTACTGAAAAAGTACAGACTGGTACAAGACATCACGATGCCGTGACTCACCAGGAATGCAGTGTCTGCGGTGCCAGAAAGTAGTAACAAAAATAAAGGCTCTGATAGCGATATCAGGGCTTTTTTCATGTTATGCTTTCTTATCAGTAACAAGAAACCCAGTTTATAATTTAAGTTATGAACTGGGTTTTATTTTAATGATATGCAGATACCAAAATTAAAGAGTAAACCAACTATAAAAAGTGCACCATCTGATATAAGCAGCCCAAAGCAATTTAGTGTACCATCCAATTTAAGCAACCCATAACAACTTAGTGTATCAGTATGAAAAAATCAATCCCAAACCTCCGACAAACTCCTAATGTCGTGCCATAGAACATAGTAACACCAATAACACCTAAAAACGCTAGCATAAATATAGAGATATTTACCCTCTTTACCGGTCAACCGATAAAGAGGGTATTTTTATGTAAAAAAAACGGAAGAAAAATAAACGGCTGATATTATGATATAGAAGCTTGAGACATACCAGTATAAGAAAAGGAGGCAATGTTTATGAAGAAATTCAAGTTAATAAGAAGCAATTTATATGCGGAGAAACAGAATTATATTTCAACTCTCAAGATAGAGAATGATGATTACTATGTTGCATTTAACTATTTTTGCGACTATATGGGAGACCTGAAAAATAATGAGCTGGACATGCAGAATCTGGCGGTTGTTGTGAAAATGAAGGTGAATGGTGATGGGATGCCGATGATATATTCATCAACTGAGGATGATATTTTTATCAATCTGTGTCGATATCCAAACTATCTTCTTGATGATGAGGGGGTTGAAAAGCTGATCGGCAGGCTGCAGAAAGCCAGGGAGACAAAGAAGGAATTGCTTAGATATGTGCAAATGATTGCCAGAGGCGAGTATATAGATGTGGAAAAGGAATTTATCTAGCTGTCAGATTTGACAAATTCAATTATATCGGATACCGGACAGTCGAGAATGTTACAGAGAACATCGAGAGTCTTTGTAGTTATGGCTTCACCATGTTTCATTCTGTGAATAGTATTGGCCGGTATGCCGTGCTTAAATATGAGAGCATATTCAGTGATGTTCTTTTTGTATAGTGTTTCGTAAAAGGGTCTATAAGAAATCATGTGAAAAACCTCCATTACTGTTAAAACTATCACATTTCATACAATTAATATGCTCAATAAGTTGACTATAAAACGCAAGCAGTGATATAGGCGGGAAGAAATAATAAAGAAATATAATTGATCTGCAGACATTTGTGACATAGAGGAGGAATATGATGGGTAAAAATACAGACCAGCCTGGGCTGGAACAGTTGGAAAAGGAACGTTTTCGTATAATTACGGATATAATTTATTACGCTGCCGGGCATGTTGACAGGATGGATTTTAAGTATGGGTGCACTCTCAACAGACTTGTATTCATGGTAAGAGAGTGTATTGATATATATGACCTGGCAGAGGTGATACAGGAGGATATGTTAAATACATATTCCATTGTGATGGGGCTTGTGTCAGACAAATATCTGATGAGTAAGGAAGGTTCAAGAGGAAAGTATGACTGCGTCGTAACGAAAAAAGGTAAAAAGATAGGCATGGGAAGATATACCACGTCGGAAGGTGTTACTAAGATAACACTCAGCAGCGCTGCCGCGGACATGGTGATCAGGAACATCCGGAATGGAAGGTATTTAAATCGACATACTGAAATGGAGAATGACGATAAGGAGAATGGCGATAAGGTATGTAAGTAATTAACCAGAAAAAACAGAGAATATGTTTGACATGGACAGATGTAAGTATGAAAATGAATATAAATAATATACAAGGAGCAATATTTATGGGGTATATGGTAGATAAAATGAGAAATATGAGCTTCCGTCAGTACAGCTTTGAGAAAAAGCTGCGCGACATTGAAGCTGAGATGAGCGGCAGGAACAGATCGTTTTTGCCGGAGATTACGGATGTTAATGGTGTAGTCAGCGAGGAACGTATAGATAGCTTCATAGCGGCGAATGTAGATCGTATAGAAGAGGATGGAACAGCCAACAACATGTGGAGAGAAAACGGTTTCAGGTCGGTCACTTCTGAGCACATGCCGGATGTGCTCCGGGAGTATTTGAGCGATTTTATGTATCTTGCAATAAAGGTAATATTGACGGAGGATTATCTGGGTGATGAAGAGCTGGTTGAACTGCCGGTGGCGACATTTGAACAGATATACATGATGGCAGAGGAGCTTGGATCAGGTGAGATGAGATATGACGATGTGTTTACCGAGTTCTACTGCGGTGGTGTACAGCGTGCCAATCTTCTGGCATATTGTGATTCTTTATACGAGCTGCTTTCAGGTGAGAGGATAAAAAGCCTGATAACAGATGAGATGCTTGACAGGGCAAATAAGCTCTATGAGAAAGATGTGGAGCGTATCAACGGTTCATATCAGGAAATAGAAGATCTTCCTGAGGAGATAAGAGAGGAAATGGAAGATTGGAGCGAATCGGTAACTGGGGAAGAGATGCCAGAACTCATTGGGATTTGTGATGTCCAGAATCCTGACGTGTTCTGCACAAAATACAGACGCTTCAGGGAAATATATTTTTCCGATGAACTTCCGCAGGATATCGATCTTGCAAATGTAGTAAAGAGGATGCTCAATATCTATCTGTGCAGCATAAATGCATCGTCATATGGATTTGAGGATACATTTTCTGACTCATACATTTACATGAAAAGGGCACAGCGCATGGTGAGCTATGCGGCAAAGAAGCACGCAGAAGGCGGGGCGGATGACTGATGAAGGATTTTAAGAGGGAATACTACAAAAATCTCAAAAAAGACTTTGATGAGAAAATAGAGAAGTCCGCAATATTCACATATATAAGGGATGAATACGAGAAAGACATCGATACCCGGGAAGCTGGGGATGATAAAAGAAATTACATAAAACTCCGGAGACTCCAGTTGAGATACGACCGCGGAGAGATCGATATTCCTGAGTTCATGGAGGGATATATCAGAATAAAGCTCAATATGCCGAAGATCAACATGGAAAAAGACAAAGCCGGTGTAGTGTATGGCAACAGGAAGACCATGGCCAGAGTGAAAAACAGACAGCTCATCAGAAGAGGTTTTGACAGGCTGGAAGATGAGCTTGCGGCTGGAAAACGTAAGACAAATGACAAATTCAAAGCTTTGCTCAAGGCTGCCGGTGAAGACAAGGAGTTATTTGACAGAACAGTAAGAGAGTGTTTTCGAGATGACGATGTGGTTCCTGTTTCTCTGGATGAGTCCGATATAGACCTTCCGTGCGAAGATTGCCAGAGCCCCGGCATTGTACAGATGATAACATACGAGATGCTGTACGCCATAATAATGTATGATATAGCCGCCAAATTCTACGACATGGGATTCAGACAGATCAGAAGCGGTGAGGATGCAGGTCGTATGGATAACGTCTCAGAGGTGGAGAACCTTATTCCAAGAAAGAAGGATAAAAGTCTTGATCTTGTTGAACATTTATTTCAGACTAAGAGGCTGAATAATCCTTTTTTAGGCAGTTCAGTTGTTGAGCCACAGAGAGATGAGAACAGGCTGGAGGAGGAGAGCACAAAGCTTCTGGACATCTTGAACGCAGAGCAGAGAACAGATATATGTATTCCGCTCAAGGTAGATCCCGCCACCGGATGTGGTGTGTATATACTGGGGAGGGAGTATTATACGGACAGAAGCCTCAAGGTCATGGAGAACAGAGCCCAGTATTGTAGATTTGGAATTATAGAGATGGATCCCGGTCTGGCGCCGGACACGATATTTGATATAAGGACCATCGATGATACCGATCCGGATGAATATCAGTCAGTTGTGGACATCTGGAAGACACAGGTGGTAAGTGACGCACATGAGGAACTCAGGGAGCGGAATGGCGTTATACCTGAGGGCTGCTCGGATTACTTTGCGGGATGGTTTTCTGATGACAACGACAACTGGTTTGACAGCCGGATAACCGGTGATGAGAGGATCGCATGTGCAGAACAGTTAAGCAAAGATAAGCAGCGGTTCATGAAAAGATATAATTAAACCTAGGTAATTCATAACGTGAAAAAGGCACATCACATGCAGAAATATTCTGTATGTGATGTGCCTTTACCGTTATATAACTATCTTTTATTTATTCATATTCTTGTTCGCAGCGGCAAGCATGAGCTTGATTCTGTTTACCTGATTGACCTCAGATGCACCAGGATCATAGTCGACTGCCACGATGTTTGCCTCAGGATATGCCTCACGCAGATGCTTGATAACACCCTTGCCCACGATGTGGTTTGGAAGACATGCAAATGGCTGTGCGCACACGATGTTCGGAGCACCGCTCTTTATGAGCTCTATCATCTCACCTGTAAGGAACCATCCCTCACCGTTCTGGTTTCCTATGGATACGATTGGTCTTGCATAGGCAGCAAGCTTTTCGATATGGGCAGGAGCCTCGAATCGCTTACTCTTTTCAAGAGCATCCCTTGCAGGTTTTCTGAAGGATTCCAGAACCTTTATAACAGTGTTGCTGACTATGGCTCCCTTCTTGGTCTTGCCAAGGAACTCATAGTTGTAATTGTTGTTGTAGAAGCAGTACATGAAGAAGTCCAGGAGATCTGGCATAACAGCCTCTGCTCCCTCTGCTTCCAGCAGGTCAACTAAGTGGTTGTTGGCTGATGGCAGGAACTTTACAAGTATCTCTCCAACAATTCCGACTCTAGGCTTCTTGATATCAAGGAGTGGAAGAGTATCGAAGTCGTGGACGATTCCCTGTATATTCTTCTTGAATACTGCGTTGCTTCCGGTCTTTGTAAGGCTCTCCAGACAAACCTTCTTCCATTTCTCATGGAGTGCATTTGCCGAACCCTTTTCCTTCTCGTAAGGTCTTGTCCTGTACAGACATCTCATGAATACATCACCGTATATCAGAGCCTGCATTGCACGCTTTACGACCTTGTAGCTTATCTTGAAACCTGAGTTCTTCTCAAAGCCCTGGGCTGACAGTGCTATTACAGGTATCTGACCGTAGCCTGCCTTGGAGAGGGCACGTCTGATAAATCCTACATAGTTTGTTGCACGGCATCCGCCTCCTGTCTGGCTCATGATGACAGCCAGCTTGTTCACATCGTACTTTCCTGAAGTGATGGCGCTCATCATCTGTCCGACAACGATCAGAGATGGATAACATGCGTCGTTGTTTACATATTTCAGACCAACATCTATCGTCTCCTTGGTTGCATCCGGCAGGATCTCAATGTTGATTCCCATGCACTTGAATGCAGGTGCAAGAAGATCAAAATGGATAGGAGACATCTGAGGTGCAAGAACTGTATAGTCCTTCTTCATCTCCTTGGTAAATTCTATTCTGTTGATGGCACTGCTTGACGGACATGTCTTGTAGTGCTGTTCATGTCTTGAGTTGACCGCGCTTATGAGGGATCTGATTCTGATCCTTGCTGCACCTAAGTTGCTGACCTCATCGATCTTGAGGACAGTGTATATCTTGCCTGACTTGGTAAGTATATCGTTGACACAGTCAGTTGTTACAGCGTCCAGACCACAGCCGAATGAGTTGAGCTGTATGAGCTCTAAGTTGTCACAGGTCTTGACGTAGTTGGCTGCCTTGTACAGTCTTGAGTGGTACATCCACTGGTCGGAGACAATAAGAGGTCTCTCGACCTTGCCAAGGTGTGCGACTGAATCCTCGGTAAATACAGCAATCTTGTATGAGTTGATGAGCTCTGGGAGACCATGGTTGATCTCAGGGTCCAGATGATATGGACGACCAGCCAGAACTATGCCGAGCATATCGTGTTCATCAATGTATCTGAGAGTTTCTTCGCCCTTAGCACGCACATCCTCCTTGACCTTCTCTGCCTCTGCGTACGCCGCATGTATGGCGCTTCCAATCTCGTCCATTGTCACATCATAGTACTTGGACATCTCACGGTACATACGTTTTACGAGAGCTTCCTCGTTGTCCAGGGCCACAAATGGTCTGATGAATGTTATGTCGTCAGCCTTGAGTTCCTCCATGTTGTTCTTGATGTTCTCTGCATAAGAAGCAACGATAGGACAGTTGTAGTGATTGTTTGCCTCAGGAGTCTCGTTCATTTCATATGGTACACATGGGTAGAAGATGGACTTGATTCCATTTTTCAGCAACCACATAACGTGTCCGTGTGAGATCTTGGCAGGGTAACACTCTGACTCACTAGGTATGGATTCGATACCCAGGCTGTATATGTTTCTCGATGACTTTGGAGACAGTACAACTGAGAATCCAAGCTTTGTGAGGAATGTGTGCCAGAAAGGATAATTCTCGTACATGTTGAGTACACGAGGAACACCTATCACGCCACGCTTTGCCTCCTCAGGCTTAAGTGACTCATAGCCAAATATTCTTCCAAGCTTATATTCAAAGAGGTTAGGAATGTTGTCTGCGTTCTTCTTCAGACCGACACCCTTCTCACATCTGTTTCCGGTGATGAACCTCTTGCCGTTTGAGAATTTGTTTATTGTAAGGAGACAGTTGTTTGTACATCCTTTACATCTTGTCATGGAGCTCTCATATGTGAGCTTTCTTATCTCCTCGATAGGGAGCATAGTCGTGACAAATCCCTCTTTGTACTTGTTCCTAGCGATGAGGGCAGCACCAAAAGCACCCATGATACCTGAGATGTCAGGTCTTATGGCTGTTCTTCCTGATATGACCTCAAAGCTCTTTAAGACAGCATCGTTGTAGAAGGTACCACCCTGTACCACAATGTTCTTGCCGAGATCCTTAGGATCTGTGAGCTTTATAACCTTGAGC